>OMLO01001737.1_pt1 | contig 17076 bp, 6 predicted proteins | sample 1674811 | NCBI WGS metagenome assembly OMLO01 (sample SAMN06265003, study PRJEB25207) | coral metagenome | isolation source: Coral host | place: Mexico:La Bocana,Puerto Morelos, Mexico | collected 2008-11-13 | reverse complement strand
ATCCCTTCTTTAAACTTCTTAAAATTTCACTCAAATTCAGGTGAAACCCCACCTTAAGATTTAACTGCAGACATTTACTTCCATGTTTAAAAAGCGGGGGTGTTTGTCGAAAATTCCAAGAGCTACCAAGATCCTGTTTTGTGGGCGTAGAATGAAATTGATTTCTCCCCTAAGACGTACTGCTAATAAAACAAAACATCTCCTATCACATCATTTTTTTTGATTCAGTATCCTAAACATCATCACGAAGGCTCCCGCTGTGTACCCTCTGTTGGTGAACACCCTAAACGTACCCGGACTGCTTTTTTAACCTCTAACTGATGTTCGAGCATCACTGTCCTTTTAACGTGGTAATTCCTCTGGGCGTCAAAGATAAACAGACGACTAGAGTAAAGTATCCTTCCGTATAGTAAAGTAGCTTGTGAATGCGGCTAGCGACTTGTTTGACTACGTTCCAAGTTTTCTATTGCTCACTCACAAATTAACACTACTTATCTTTCCCCGTTTTACCACTAGTACTGACGTAGTGACAATTGACAAACAGCCGAAAAGGTTAGCTGGCAAACGGGGCGATTTCTCAACAAAGCAACTTCAAACACCCCCCAGGTGGTGAAAGAAACTTTACAAAGAATCCGATACTTTAAAACGTACGGTGTACTTTTATCTGTTTGTTCGAGACGAAAAACGTTTTCTTGGCATTCGTCTCTTTTGCAAACATTTTGATTGTATGCATTCTTTTCCGTTGTTTGCACCGCAAATCATTCCGAAAAACCACGAGATATAGTCAAAGCGATAAGACTTCCCCCAAGACGCGTGTTGAGAGAGCTCAATTACTTATTTTTAAGGTTTGCTTAATAGATTATCGCCCTGAAATGAATATAAATGCCCGGGCACGTACTTCGTAAGCCGATATAAGCCGATAAAAGACCAGATTCTGTTTGTTTCAGTTTATTTTGCAGAGTGGGCTTGCCTTGTCGGGCCGTGTAGGAAACCCGCAATGAATTTTTTTAGTCTTTATTTTTGACCAGCCTTATAAATCCAATTATAAGTCAACATTTGTATCACTCATAAACTAGACAAATTAAAGGTCAATACACATGCGTTTAGGGTGCGAAAATCCTCAGCAAGGCATTTTGTCTAAATGTCAAAACGCCCTAGCCTCGTGGATTGATGATGTCTTTCAAGCAAGACTGGTTCTTCATGGTAGGGGAAAATGAAGACCGTTTACAACCCCCCATACTGGAAAACAGAAAGCAATGACAAGAAACTAGTGAATATTGCTCTAATGTGACACGTTTTTCATTTACTGATTATTCTAGGGCTCTTGTCTGGTTTACACATGACTTGAAAAACGTGACCGCGGTCCCGGGGGGGGGGGTACTCCCTTATATGGGCTATATAGGCATGTGCGGCCCCAAAGGGTATGGTTTTTCAACCCTTTTGGTCATAAATTGGGTATCAGTTTTAGCCATTTAGCCGCCATTTTGGTCATAAATAGGGTATCGATTTTTGCACTCTAGTCTTCAATTCGTTTTTTTTTTAGAAGAAGCTACTTCTTCATCGCGCCCTCCTTCTCCCATCCGCGCTTTGCCTTCCTCTACCCCGTTAAACGCCTGCCACGCATGCTAGATAAAGCCAGCAACAAAAGCTCTTCCCTTAATGATGTAAGAGTCAGATCATAAATAGGATATCAAATTTTTGGTCAGGTCATAAATAGGGTAGGGGAAATCACAGATTTTGGTCATAAATAGGGTAAGGATTTTGGGAAGCGGGCCACACACCCCTACCAAATTTTTCTGGGAGTACTCCCCCTCCCCCCGGGACCGCGGTGTCCAACTTTTCGTAAATTAACGGACATTGATGGTCTGGACAACATTTTGTTTTGTTTCTTTTGGACTCACAATGCTATTAAAGTGCAGGAAAGAGTTCATAGGTTGCAAAAACTGATCATAGATTATTCCACGATTGTGCCCCAGCAAGAATTCTTTTGCCACCCCTTATATCTTCAACATATCTGATCGCCAGCCCCCGCGCTTGACAGCATGATAGCCTATGGGTGTTTAAAACTGTGTGGTCTGACACTATCTTGTCACGTTCCTCGTCATACCGACAAAGGTCCAGTTATCAAAAGAGATAAAGGTAGTTATCGGGAACTGAGACAAGTACAGATTTTGTAAGAATGTCTGCGTTTGAGTTGAAGAGCGATTTGAGTCTGAAAATGTTCCTGCAATGTTCCCGGCAACTTTTTCATGTTAAAAAGGGGTTGAAAGTAAAAACAATGATATTTAACTAAATCACCCTGAAATAAGTTCAGCTTGTTCCTGTACACGCGAGTGTAGATTCACGTGTAGATATACTCTACACCATATATAGAGTCTACACGTGTATATCTGGTATACACGTGTTGCCATATAAAACTGATAGCCAATCAGGATACAGGAAAGCCGTCGAGTGGGAAACACTCTCCACTAGCGATAGCAAAATGTTCAATGAGTGGTACATGTAATGTGTTTGTGCAGTACAAAATATGCACAATGCAAAAGACTTAAACTAAACTAAACCGCAAAATAAAAAAAAACCAAATCAAGCTATAATTAAGAATATTACAAGAATATTTTCACCCTTAAAATCGGCAGAAAAAAAGATGTATTCAGCCTGGACTAGAAAGGCAATATTTTTATAAAAAGAAAGAGTGTATATACACACTGCAGACGTGTATGATGCGGCTGTCATATGATGGCAGTCCTGGTAATTCCCCCTCAACAAGCTCTAAAAGTGTATGCTTCTCGTCGAGGTCTTCATAAAACCTTACCCAAAAAATTCATTTCTGACAGCAACCCTTTCATGTATCTTTCACGAAGCAGCAGAAGCATTGCCTCCCTTTCTGAACTTTTCACTTCAATCGTTACCTTTTAGACGTTTTATTACCTACGTTCTTTTGGTTCTGTAGCTGCAATGTGGTTTCCAATGTTTTCCAAATGCAGCATGGTAAGGTATCTGTTCTATCATAGGTCAAGTGCTCTCTCACTTGTTACTGTTAAAGTGCCCTACAAGGTTTTAACTGTTTTATATGAGTAAGTCCTCAGTGTGTAACCATTCAAATAAGAACTATCGAGCATTGTTTTTATTTGGCACTGTTTCTTATGTTGTAATGTTAAAGGTGATTTCCACTTGCAAGACCGCCGCCCTCTTAAGTATGACCTTCGAACATTCATCTTATTAAGCGAGTCATGAGATCGCCGTGCAACATTGGTATGAGAAAATATAGTTTACATCCCATATCGTATTCCAACCATCAAACGCGAGGCGCGACTGATGGATTGGGCATTTACTGGCGGACTTTATCTCATTCCATTTCAGTGTTACAGATATGTAGAGTTTATTTTCATTGCCGTGTTTGGACTTGATCCTGCATGCCTCTCGTGATGGTGGAATGCCATCCATTTCCTCCGTATTAGACTGAGGAATGTGAAGAAGTTAAGATGGCATGACAATTATGTAATAGGAATCTCCTTCACTTGGAATAACGTCTGAGTGCGGAGCGATTAATTGATGCTAAAGTTCATAGTTCAGTAGAAGCTACAAATCTTGATACACTCAAGCTAATTCCAGGCTAATTCCACAGAAGAGCGCCACTGGTGTTGGTCTTTCACCCGTGTCTCACTGCATATTCTTTCAGATTTTTTTTCATCTTTCGTGTCATATTTTCAAGCTTGCTTATTGCATGCCTCGCGTGACCTAACTTGCAAATATTACTGGGATTAACTAGATTCGGTTGCATGCGATCTGCTGCTGCAAAGATGACCTTATTTGCAATAAGTTTATAGACAAAGGGGGTCTGGCTAAAATACCGTTAAAAATAGAATGGAAACCTTCAGGACCCTTTAGTGACAGGTGGCTGTTTTGTGGGGTGACTGTCTTACGTCGCTTTTCAACCATCTTTGCGTGTCCAACAGCAGCCGGAACCTCTGCATTATTATACCTCGGGGGACACATTTCCCCTCCCCGTCCTCTTATAACTCGGGGTACAAATCCCCCTTCTCATAGCACTATAGAGGTCATCTGGGAAAACCGCGGGAAGCGTGATTTGAAGAGTGGTATTGTTTCTAATGTTCCCATTCGGCGTGACGGAACTTGGACTGAAAATCGCTGAACGAATGCATGATCTGTCTAAAAAGCAGATATGTCCATTTCTTGTTTTACTGTGGAAAGAAATTTAAATCCTTCCTTGTGTCGTATTTCTTCAGTTTCCAGGCGTCTGAATGTAATGTTACTGTAATGGACTGAGTCTCTTTCGCGCAATTAGTCGATCACGCAAAAATTACCGTGACGATTTAACTCAAGTTAGTACCGTAGAAAAATGAAAAAAAAAAAACAGCAAGTCAATTACGACCGTGTCCTTATCAGAAATTGTTACGGATGTGAATGTATTTCTTGCAATATTGGTTAAAAGAATTCCACTGTCTCCCTGAATTTGCGTGGACTTTTAGGAGATAACTCGAACCCATTGGGTGTCTCGGGGGCCGCTAGGTACCTTATTTTGTAAACGAATGCCCCCAGAACACCAACAGAAGAAGATAGTAAGCGAATTGTCAAAAGGGGAATAAATTGTAATTAGTTTTTAGCAATTTTTTAAGACTTAGATGAACACTTTTAGACTGTTTAAACTTGATATCCTTACTTAGAACATGTGCGACTTCTTCTGGCAGTGTGTGACTTCTTAAGGCAATGCTTCTCTTTTTGTAGCTTCGGTACGTGCATTTTTGCAGGAACTATGACTAACTATTTTTTTTTTTGAGGTCACGCTGATGATAATGCTGATGATTTATATCAAAAGGGCAAAACGAAAACTTTATATTTAACAATAAGAAATTTTCCTGCCTCGTTTTTCAATCTTGTGGAGAAGAGAATTCTGCAGACAGAAAACACACGAAAAACGCCTGCATTGCATACGCCTGCATTGTAGGCCAACTTCTTTGACTCCTCTTTCATCCACGAGTCCAACAAATATCCTGTGCCAGTTGTTTCCGCTCCTTGCCAATTTTCACGCTGTCTAAGTTTATAGGACCGGTCTCACGCGTTGCTATTTTCAACTCAATAATCACTTTCGATTTCTATTTCAGTATGTTGTTTAGTGTCCTTTAATGGTTCATTTGGATTAACCTCAATCTTTCCGCCTTTGAATATTCATTTATAAAACAACAGACTTTATAATTAGTAAGGGAGCTGCATGCTAACGCACTTAGAAATATTGCCAGGCTTTCCTTAAGATTACGGTTATTTCAAACTTCTGCTAATAATAAAAAGTTGTTGAAATGTTGTGTTACCGAGCGTTTTTCAGATGTATGCTTCCCTTATTAAGATCTTAGGATTCACTGGACCGGAGATCAGCTCAGATTAGTTTCCACAGATTCCGCAGAACAAACTAGGTCAGTTTTGTCTGCATATATAATTCACACACGATTTACTTTAAGGCCGGTCTTTTTGTCACTTGGAAAGCAGTCAAGTTTAGTTCCATTCGTAAAAGCCCATTCAAAACAAAAGACGTCGCCTGGGGTTATACGGTGAATTGGTGCAATATTAATGCAAAGAGCTTCGATTTGGTTGTAATTTCTGCATGAACAAAACACGTTTCGCCACAATCTAATCTGCAAATAGCCGCGATACGTGCCAAGCATTTAATAAACCGAGGTTCGTCCACCGCAACAAAGAAAGTTAATTTGCTTGCTCTCTTGAGGTACGCGGGTGTGTCCGCTCAGCCGGAAGCCATTTTATACTCCAGATCAGCACGCAGGATTTGTTCCATTGTTTGACCGTTAATTACAGGAAATTTGGCTTATTTTAGGACACGTTTCAAAACAATTTCGATTTTAATTTTATCAGCTCCGTTCGTGTACAATATTACGCGCTGTAGGTTGTGGGTTCTGCTTTTTGTGAGTACATAACAATGGGAAAGAACAATTTTACCGCTCGTAAAAAAATTTAGTACAAATATTTTTTGGCTTGCGGTCAATATGCTGGTCCAATGTAAATATCGTTGTTATGTTTATAGTTCACGCTTTGGGTACAGCTTAATATAGCTTGTTTAGATTGTTTGAGACAATGTTACTGGATAAAACGTTCGCAGAAAAAAACAACAACAACGGGTGACTCCTATATACTCCTTTGAGTGTTGTCTTTGCACGAATTAAAGTAAGTGATGCTCAGTAACAAGAGATGAAAACACCGCCTCATAAATTTCAACAAGACCTTTTTCCAGAATAGCTTCTAGAATAGTTTCCTGGCCGGGAGATTTTATGGATGGACGGGATTCGCCGAAATTGTTCATCACTTTGCCAGTAAACTGTTGTTATCATACATCACCATATTTAAGAAAAGGATCATGCTTGATTTCTGATCTTGATAAGCACAGATTTTCACGATTTTATAGCTCCGATTTATTTCTCATAAGTTTTAAACTCTGTTGCGTGTCGTATGTTGACTATCTTGACGTTGTTAAGATTACGTTGATTCATTACTTAAAGCATAGTTATTCGAATAACTATGCTTAAAGTTAAAGATCTAGATTAATTTTCCGAATTAGCCAGAGGAAGGAGTGCTCATTCGGCACTGTACTTTATATAATCAGCTTGCTAGAGTTATCTACACCTGCTGTGTAAACGTAACTAGCTTATAGCTTATCAACAACACGCATTGGAGGTTCCCATTAGCTGTACATGTCATACAAAACCTTGCACTAATATTATTGTTATTTTCTTTTTTACAATGAAAATACAAGGAGTGAAAAAATGAAACACAAATGAACTCTGTAACAGACGAAGAAGACTTAATAACAGTTACAACAGACTTTGGTCGGGAAGAACATTATATGGTGGCTAATTTCTTTCCTTTCCGTTCCGAGATAATCCATCCTCGAAAGCAAATTATTTTAGTATTTAAAATGAAAAGCTTTAAGTCAAGACTTACTATCATACTTTTCAACTCAACCCGTTCATGTTTCCTATTTCTTTTCCCAGCCGGGAAATCTTCTCTCTCTCTTTCGTTCTCCTAGGCATCCTAGACTGTCCAAAATTGAAACTTTAAGGCCTTTCATTGATGAAACAAGCATCACAGTAGATAGCAAACTACTTACAGTCAGGTTTAAGAGTTTCCCCAAGGGATGTGTAAGAATTCCCTGGTTATTCCCCCCCCCATCCCCCTCCTCTCCTCTTCCCGCCAAGTTTGCTATGAAAGCTGCATTTATAGCAAAAAAAATACTGTGTTTTGTTGGGCCTAGACGCAGTCCGCCTTCGATTTATTACCCGTCTCCGGCTAATTCAAAAAGAAAAAAATAAAACCTCCGCATCACTTAATAATATCTTCCATGTAAAGAAAGCACTAGCCACTGATTAAGATTTTCCACGTCACTGAGGAAATTAAAGTGTAGTATTTTGGTAACTTATTCTCTGTTTTTTCGGTTCCTCTGTTGGAGTTGTTGTTGTTGAGGAATGTACCAGTAATCACTTAAGAAACTGATTTCTTTGCTTGCAAGTAAAATCTGTTTCAGTTCTTGAAAGAGAACTACAGTGAATGAGAACATGCCTTGCAGTAATCAGTAATTTTACTTTGTGTACGAAAAAATCGATTTTGCAATGCAGGTTATGTTGGTTACGAAATCTTATTACAGTCGTAACGGTTATCACAGACACATTGCATTGGGGTCGAGCTGTGATCTCATAAGTCTCAATAACTGGTGTCTTTCTTCAGTGTAGATGTTTGTTTACGGATCTACCTTTTTCGACTGTGTCCAGGTTTTAGCGAACTCTCGGGTTAACACTTTAAAACACCTTAATCCTGTTCACCAATAAATTGGTCCTACTGTCTGATTTGAGTATTACCTTTCATCAGGTCAAAACAACAAGGCATAAACAGACGTTACACGAAACACTAATTAAAAAGTTAGACTTTGCTTCTTCCTTTGTGATTCTTTAGACTCTTTTTTGCTATTTTGCTGCCAATATTGCGAAATGTTTGACATAATTCCCTAAAGAGGTCAAGAGGTTTATTAACATGTTAATAACGTGCTTCTGAAATGTGAACTCTGGAGAATTTCGTCGGAGAATTCCGAGTGCGTGAACTAAAATATAAGTACTAAGACCAGCGAATATTTTCGCATTTGAGCAAAATAATCGAGTAAAAATGCTTGCAAACTTGTTTCTAATTCAACGGTACGTCTATGGAAATGCAGGCACATTTGCGTGTTTGAAAGTACATATTTACGAGAGGAACTCCCTTGCAAAGCAATTCGTTATCATAAAATCTTAATTAAAGAAGATTTGTGGGGAAATTACAGCTGGAGTAAATCTCGTGTTGTTATTTCTGGAACTCTTTCTAATTTTACGCGCTTCTTTACCGCATTTCCAGTCTTTCTTTTAAGTTTAGCTTTTAAAATACCATCAACTATGAGGAATTAAAATTTTTGTTTCCGAGATGAAGGACAACGGATAACATCAAGGATTTTCTAAATTCTTTAAGGGTATTAACGGTTGCTATCAACGATATTAACTGATCAAGCATGCACTCAAAGACAAACATTTTTGAACATTTTATCAGTTAATTTCAGCTTTGAATATAACCAGGGAATTCTATTGATCAGTGAAACTTTCAAATAAATATTTATCCTAAAAAGTGCATGTTATTATCGCAATTGATTTGATGATTAAAATGTTAGTTGTCGTGATAATCAATTTATTTCCCTGCGACAAGCGTGTACAGAAGTTCTCTCTCACGAGGATCATTGATTTTCGGCAGTTTGGAGTGGATGCTCGAGATTTAAAACCCTTATGCAGTCTTACCAAAAGCACGAAATTTCTAGAAAGTCCAGACTAGACAGAAAATTAACACCTAAAAAAACCATGCAACCCACATAGCCGCCGCCCACGGCGCGGGCAAACTTCACAGCTACATGCCAGCCCCAGCAGTCATTCACGACAATGACTGGAATACGTAGCTATTGACAGACGTTTTATGTCTTTTATGTGTTTTAAGGCTGTGTATGTGTGGTTCTTGTAAATCAGACACATACCTTGTAACTCAACGGTGTTGAATTTAGGCCTGCAGACTTATCGTAATGGCTAATCGAGAAACTTGCTTAAGACACTACTCAAATCTTGATTGTTTTGTTTTTTTGCTGCAGCACATGGATACCTTTTATTTGATTTACTTTCAATTTCTTTATAAAAAAAATGATTATTCTTTTCAATAAATCTTCGGGGCTGGTAGTTCTCTTGGTGTCGCCCTTGGCATCCTATCGCAAACAAATTATCAACAGGCTCGTGTAGAAGTTGATGTGGGCATGGAGAGCAAATGAAACCCAGAAACCAAATGCTCTATTTATGATGAAAATATTGAAAAGCACAAGAGTAATTGGAACCCAGATGACATGTTTAAGAGTTTTACAAAGGAAACGACAGAATACTTAGTTCTAATTGTGGTGGTTTAATCCAGGGGTAAGACCCCACCGGAAATACACCCCCGTGCTCTGATTCCCCCGTGCCGGAAGTGCGTCAGGAATCCCCGTTTCGAAGCACGTTTCGCTGTAAAGTTTATAAACAACTTAAAAGCATTTGTGTAGCAATTTCCTTGCTCCAAAAATAGTGTGTACACAAAATATTTTAACGTACGGTAAATATGCAACTGAAATTGGGAAACAGCTTTTTATTAATTGTTGCACAAGTGACTGTTAGATAAAAGTCTCAGTATCTCTCTTGGTGACCTTAGAAAAGAAGCACTTTGATAAACAATCAAGTCAATGCGGTTGCCCTGTGATAACACACTCTCAGGGACTGCATTTAAAACAAACACAGATCCCCGGCTTAACCCTGACAGCGGTGAAGATATTTTGAGATATTTCGGTAGCTGGTCACGTTGACTCGATATATCATGACCAGAATTTTCAACAGAAGCTGAAAAGTTCACGCAGCGTTGGTCCGGGCGGTTATTGTCTATTTATTTAGTTGGAATAATTTTTTTGGCTTATAGCACTCCCTGGATTAGAACTGAGAGCAGGTATTTCGTTGGAGACCGCAACGCAGTGTCCCGGAGCATAACATGCCTCGAAGACAACTATCGGACTGCAAGTGTGCGATATTGCATTTCGGAAGTAATGTCATTAGCGGTAACAAATGCGTCCGCCGCGAGACCCTCGTTTGTGATACACAGTATCACCAAATCTTATGTTTTCAAAATCTTCCCCAATTCATGCCATTTTTCGTGATTTTAACCCGCGATATCTGCTCGCAATCTCCATGTAATCCAATCAGTCAGTTATTATCGCTGGCTGCTGATTCGCATACTGTACCAGCTCGGCCTATCTTGATTTTGCCGCTGGAACGTAGAGATAGTGGAGCTATGGCCTTTGGGTTATTTCGGGTGGATTTATGTTTCCCGTCTAGTCTCGGTCTGACCCCGAAAGCATCTGCATTTTCTCTTAGCTCGAAATACCCCCGAATGCCGCAATAGAAAATGCACATGAGCTTTGGAGAGGCGAAAAAAAATTGTTCTTAACAACTTGGCGTGGAATTTTCCGAGCTAGTATATTTACCGTTCTTTAGTCACTCGCTTGATTTTTGTTCTCTCCGTGACCCTATCTCGGGTTTATTAAACTTAACACATGCAACCGTTAAAAGCGTTGAAAGCCAAAGTTTGGTTACGTCAGGTTTTGGCGATCTTTTTTAAAATACATTGCTTCTGTGAGCTTGTAATTTAATTAATTGATACTTTTTGCAGAAAGATCGAGAGACCCTGCTAGCTAAATTTTAGACGATTGTTTAATATTATCACTGCCCTTATCAAGCAAGAGGGCGCACTGCTTCTTAAACTGACATCTCCCACGAGTGCTTACGGCATTTGTTCCAGCTATGTTTTTCGCCCCTTCCTGTTATTTTCCTCTTCTGTTCTCTACCCTTTCCCGAACGCAAATCCTTTCTTCCCAGCTCCTACGCTAAAATGTTGCCCCGAAAAAAGACTGATGAAGTTTTTCATAAACTCAGACGCTACCGCTGTAACTGTATAAAAAAAATCTCCCGTGGCTTAACTTGATACTGTTAAGATCACACCACTGTGTCGTGCCAGTGGATGAGTTTGATTTGAGACGGGAGAAGAACGCGCCAGCTCTGTCAACAGTACGGCGCGAGATAATTATAGAGCGCGCGCACGGCATGTAGTTTATTTACTCTCTCGGAATTGCTCCAGCAGTGTACGAGGCCTACGTATCCTGCGAAAAGGAAATGAGTTTCAGTCAAAATTTTCCTCACCTTCCTAAAGACAAAAAAAGATAACAGAGTTGCTGAGGTTTTGAAAGTAACACTTCGACGCCCACGTGCTTTGTGATCCCTTGCCAGTGGCCAATAACAGAGCTTAGTTAAGTGGTTTTCAACACACCTACATCCAGCGGGTGTTTATGTCCTTGACACGAGCCATCTGATTGGCTGCGGTTTTCGGCTCGACCAATCAACGAGAGGGGTAACATAATATGTTGTCTCGCTTGATTGGTCAGGATATTATTATATCTGTGTTTTGAATATCTATACGGCAATATACGAATTGGCACGAAGTTCGATTTTTCCGCTGGAGAATTCTTAGTCCTGATTTGAAAGAGTTAGAAAACAACTAGTTGCGGTGGCAGAGATCATGACAGAACAAACACATCCCGATAGTACGAAGAGCGAACCTGACATCGCTCAGGCGAAGAACATGGATTTAAGTAGCGCGATCGCTACTGCGGTAAATCATGTCTTAGATGGCTACGACTGGTCTTTAATTCCGCTGCCTGTGCGAGTGAACGGAGGCCACAAACACAAGCCGCACGTTAAGAGACCTATGAATGCTTTTATGGTTTGGGCGCAAGCGGCGCGGAGAAAGCTGGCCGATCAGTACCCACATCTTCACAATGCTGAACTGAGCAAAACATTAGGAAAACTCTGGAAACTGCTGAATGATGCGGAGAAAAAGCCCTTCATTGAAGAAGCCGAGAGACTGCGGCTGAAACACAAGCGAGAGCACCCCGATTACAAATATCAACCGCGGAGAAAGAAGCAAAAAGGCAACGGTGGTTCCGATCAACCGGAGGCCACTATCTCGGCCGATGATCTGTTGAAAGTTCTGAAAGGCGATACACAGCTGGTACCTAAACCTGGATGCCAAGAGGGCAACTGCGCGAGCCCAGAAAGCAGCCTAAGCGAAGAAGCAAGCAGCCCGGGCTCCAGCAGTTCAGCAACTTCGCCTCCAACTACCCCCACAGCCACGGTCAAGTTGGAAGGTGGATTGAAGTTCTCCGAGGCGAGCGTGTCAGAGTCTGACATCCCCGGTCCTCCATCCAACTTCTCAGCCTGCCCAAAGAAAACAGAGCAGAATAGTGGCAACAGCGCGATCGACTTTCACGTTGAAATGGGCGACCTGACCACAGATCTAATGGTGGACACGACCGAGTTCGATCAATATCTGCACTCGTATACTCAGCCGCTGCTGTCCACACCACCTTCAACTGCATCGTCCGTCACGTTTTCCTCTCACGGCTTCACTCAAGCACACGGAGCAAACAAGTTCTTGTCAAATAATAATTCTGTCTCATCTAGTTACACGGAGTTTATGGAGCAGCTACAAAAGCTTCCCTCGTCTTACCCTCCGAACCAAGTCGCTCCGTCAGCCCTGCAGCAGAGAAACCAGCCTGAAAACGGCGCGTTTCAGTTCTCGTTCGGTGAGCCCGAAGTCAGTGGTAACAGCTCACGATCCTTCGCGATCTCCAGTGTCCCTTCAATTGTTATTCCTGCTTCAACACAAGCCACTACCACACAGAATCCACAGTCTTCTCCCTCTCGTCTGCACACGCTCGTTTGGAAGTGAACAATTTCAAGGATCACGAACATTATTGACGAATTAGCTCCTATGGAGCGAGGATTTTAATTTAACTTGCTGCTATGAGTTCAGCTAGGAGAACAAAATTTTGCATGGCTTCGATTACAGAAGCTCTAAGCACGCTGCCAGTTACTTGTTAGCAGAATCGAAGGATTGAGTGCGCAACCCGATTTTAATGGATCTAAAACACAGCTTATTGTAAAATTCATGGAACGATTCGTGCGCTTGACACTGAATATTTTTTTTATTTGGAGCGGAATTTTACAGTTCTTATTTTCACTTTTCTTAAAAAGCCAAAAAAATTTCTACATGCCAACTTTTCTGTCTGACACATCACCAGACGGGCGGTAGAAAAAGTCCAGGTCGCAGTGTGTTATGTTGCAACGGAGCCACCAAGTTCTTAATTTATCGCGTTCCTCTACATTAGAGTGCTAGCCAAATGAAACTTGATTTACGATTCTATCCTCATGTAAATAACAGATCGATAGAGATGATAGCTTTTGTAAACGTCTTGTAGCAATAATCATAGAAAAAAATTGTCATTCCTGTTTTCTCGATGGGTTGAAATCGCGTTTTTGATGCTCCCATCTTTTGGTCAATAAACATATTTTTTCGATAAGATATTATTTAGTGTACTTGGTTTGTTTCATCAGGCAGTGGGTTCCCTTCGGATATACAGTCACACTTGAATGCCTCCCACTTCAACAATGGACCTACAAGGCAAATGTGTGTTTAAGAATTTATACAAGACTTCCAGTAACTCTGAGAATCAAACTAAAGATAACTGGCAGTTCAGCAGGCCCAAGCCTTAACTTTAAGCCGGGAATAAAACGAAAAATCCCTGAGCAATTATGTAACTTGGAAACCAGATGAATCTGCAGCAACTACAAGTTGGCACATTAAATTGGCTTTTTGTACGTGTCTTAAGTTAAATTTACATAACAGTGAATCGGGTTATTTTTGACAAGTTTTTCTAAAGAATACAATGCATTAATAACGCTTCAACTAAGGTTTGAACCGCGCAATTTTGGCCTTTTTAAATCTTCACTGATAGAAAATATCTTGGAACGGATATGAAGGCGAAAGGTGACGTGGGCGTCTTGTCCGGACATCAAGATGCGTTAGTCTCGTGTTAAAAATTCTAAAGCAACGCGCGGTTAGTTTTATTTGCAAATGATTAGAACACAACAGGGAATCGACAACAAATCCATTGGTTTATAGGTTTCCGGAGAGTAGTAATGCTAACTAAAAAGCGATTTTTGATTATTTATGCAAAGGACGCGATGTGCAACTCAACACCGTGAAGGCGGAGTGAAATTTTTTGAAAGGGCAGCGAACCGGAAATTACGGTGACCGGTGTTTGACATAAAAAAAATTTATCTTCTCCACTTGTGAAGCTAAGTGAAAACAACAGAGTTTGCCCGAAACAGATCAAAACTAACCGTAGTCGAAGATAGAAATCTGCCCTTAATTAAGACGAGCAAACACAACGGGAGAACATACATAACACGCAAGCCGATACGATGCTGTATATTACCCTGCCAGTTTTACGCAGTGCGATAAGAAATGAGTCATTATATTTGTCTGGTCTTGTCTAGGTTCCACTTCGACTTGAATTACCAATGTAACAGCTTTTGCTGACGTGAATTAACTAAAGAAAAATGTATCGGTATAACAAGCTAAAGATCCCGTGTCACGAAAAAATAACGCTGAAGCGATCTGTAGTATATCGTGCTTGTTTTCAATAAAGTTACGTTCAGATTTCACTTTCGAAATCACGAATTCAATGTGTTGTCACGAATGTTTTTCAGAGACCCCCAAGAGTGATTCAGACAATTCTAGGCAGCATCCGCTCGAGACAAGATATTTATTTCTCATGCTTACGAAAATCAAACTGAGAAACCTACGAATTGCTACGCCGCTCTCATGGTCCTGGATTTTTCTCTTCAAGAATTTTGTTTCGCCTCAGGCAAAAAGCCCGGGTTGATTATAAACTAATATTTCGTCTTTGATTTTTGTCTAAAGCTGATTTCACGGAAACATAGTTTTTTTACCGCTCGGGTTATATTGTTTTGTTAATGTACTGTATAAAATGAGCTGGTTTAGTGTTTTTAAGTCTCGACAGTGAAGTTAATGTGTTTTTTTGTCATTTAGCTCGTTACTCTTATGGGCTGTGATGGATGTCTCAACTGCTGTTTGAAGTTTGAAACCGAAAGCACTTGCTGGGAAGTTGACATATATTCGATCAAAGTCACTGAGGATTAGGTATAAGGTTAAACAATAACAGGTCGTCGGCATATCCTATTCTAGTTTAGTAAACATCAACGAGTTTGTTTTGCAACTGAAATTCTGTATTTCTTGTTCATACTGTGTCGAAAGAGGATTTTAAAAGGCCGACGTGGGAATTAAGTTGGTCCAGGGACTGGTTCTACGTGGTTTAATAGCTTGAGTACTGACGAGATTGACCTTTCAAATTGAAGAACTGTGCTCAACAACTGTAGGACTTCGAAAAATCTTACTCAAGCTAATATAAGATCCGGTCTGCGGAACAAAATAAAAGTCATGTTGAAATATTGCTCTTGAATCGGGTGTCTGAAGGGGAATTGATCCTCGAGACGCTTCAAAATAATTGTCTATTTGGCGGGCTGCTTCGGTCTATAAAATTACTGTCTTAGTTGCTGTCGCGATTGTGGTAATCTAAGAACATATTTGACAGTTTTAAGGCATCCTGCAAATTTTTGCCCGTCTCCCTCGCTAAAGACAGTACCGGAATATCACATCGTTAAATTTAAAGTGAGTGATCATTTGTCAAACGAAAGCTCTTGAATTTTGTTTCACTATTCAGCTGGGGCGTTTAACATCAAATCTCCCAGCAGCATCAATCAGTACTTCTGTGAAATGACGTGTTTATAGACATGTCGTTAGCAGGGTGTACTCCACACGAATTAATTTTTTTTGATCTGCAAACCGATGTAGTGAATTCAGCTTCAAAGTAACCGAACTAAAGTGCGGTAAAGTCTATCCCTTGACAAAGTAAGACACTTGAGTAAGTTTCCTTCCGTTTTAGAAACGATGCAATAAGATTAGCAAGTTAACACGATCGCGTGATGTTCTAAAGGGGTTGAAATTTTCCACTGTAATTTATATCACTTTAAAGTCATCTTCCTCGTGGGAAAAATCGCAAGCCCGATTACTTTCATCCAACAGACGACACGCTATAAAATCATTAAGTTATTTTTAGTTTTAATTATTATTATTATTGTTATTATTTTTAATCCGATCAAGGCCTTTTTTTTCTTTCATTTGCGAAAAACAGGCCAGGTATAAAAACAACTTAGATCGCCATTTTCTCAGCTGCAGTGTGCACTCTCGAGCTCTGCTGTTAATGACTTTCTCCTAGTTTTACTGCTGCACCTCGCAATTGACAACTGATTCACGAAGAAACCGATAATTGCCTAGTCCAGTAATTAAACTCAAATAATGAGAAATCAGTTTAGAAAACGTTTCGCAAACATGGAGAAAATTTTTTGTTGAGCGTGTGACTCAAAGCGAAGTAAGTTCCCTTTTTTTCCTCTTTTTTTTTCATTTGTCTAGATTCAGATGTAGCAGGTTGGTGAATTTCATAAATCAAGGAGAAAAAAGTAGAAACCATGACACTAGAATTCAGGGTCATCTTTCATGTACTCTGTAACCAGCTTGCTTATGTATCGAGCTCCACGTGTAACTATTGAAACGCACCACTACATTGACGATTGGGCATTAGCCACATAACTACAGAGCTAAAGCAAACCACTGGAACAGTAACAAGATAAGCGAGCTACTTAACAGCAGTTACACGCAGTCAAACCGAATAAAAAGCGTATTCGAAAAAGTGTGTCACCCAAATTTATAGCTGGTTATCACCCGTCATGTGATCAAACCTAAAAATCATAACCATTCAATAAATAAAGTCACGAATAAGGGAAATGATAGATGATAAATATCTAAACAACTTCGCGAAGAATTAGGCCTCTGCTGTTTTTCATTCGCGAGTTATTTGGAGGAGTGTTTTAGAGCTATGTACGGAGACGCCATGTTGCTGGCACAAACATGGCTGCCTCAAAGGAACAGAAACATCTGTCGTTGAGTTGTGCTATTGAAACGCAACCTTATTACTCTAGAGCTCCGACACGTTGAAATAAA
>OMLO01001736.1_pt1 | contig 17078 bp, 10 predicted proteins | sample 1674811 | NCBI WGS metagenome assembly OMLO01 (sample SAMN06265003, study PRJEB25207) | coral metagenome | isolation source: Coral host | place: Mexico:La Bocana,Puerto Morelos, Mexico | collected 2008-11-13 | reverse complement strand
ATAATATTGTCGGAGTAATTCTTTTCTTTAATGCACCTTTCAATGACATGTGAACTATGCTAAATCAATAGTTTTGTATTCGATTTTGTGAATCATCTTGGCAGATCTCCCAGAAAACAGAGGTTTATCTTAGCAGGTTCAATAGTACATGTTTGTGGGTTGTGATTGGTAGATAAGGACCCATTTTTGTTTGTTCCTTTTTTTTCAAGGTTTGTTGGTTGTCATCTTAATTATGATTGACTTCAGCCAAAAATACATTTAGTTTTGTGATTAAGTTTTTAGTAGTCACAGGTTATTGAAAGGTTTCTTTTTTTGTGACGCCACAAATTCATAGGATTCTTGCATGTCCAAATTCTTACTCTCATTTTTTTTAAATAATTATATCAAACACACAAGACAGTATTTTCACAGAAATGAAAGACAAAGGAAATTGAAAATCAAGCTATGTTACAATTGTTTTAACCTGAATTTCATTTTGAACTACAACACAATGATATGATTTTTTTTGCCCTTGATTTACCCCATTTTTAACCATGTTATTGTACCATGAGTGATAATGTTTAATCACTGAATGTTGTGTGAGTGAAGATATCATAGTCAGAAGTTAGATAAAATACCTAGTTGCATGTACATGCTTTGCTTTCCTGGTTAACAAACCACATGCTTTAAAATCTTTGCTGAATCCATTTTCCTTCCTTTGAAGTAGCCCTTAGCATGGCCTGTTCTTTAAAACGTTCCCTACACAATTCAGTGTGTAAAGTCAAGACATTAATACAATAAAGGCAGCTAAAAGTCTAATTTAAATATTATGTATTGAATTATAAAATGTGATTATTTCTGTGAAGGACACAACCACAGCGCATCGCTCCATGAGAGGCTTACTTCACCCATCAAAGAAAAAACAAGGTAAAGACTTTCAAATTGATGTCAAACAGTAATTGTATGGGAAGAACTTAAACACCACACCTCTTATAGGCCATCTAATTGTTTAAATATGCATCCCAATAGTCAATATTGTACCATAAATTAATTTAGAAAAATTACAATGCGCATAAATGATCCTGTCTGCTAAATTGAAATTGTTAATCTGTATGGATTACATACACACTGTAAAATAATAACATAACACACAAGATCTAATCTTTTGTGTAGTTGCTTTCACACTTTTTTACAGTATATATTGTTTACGTTTTATAAAAGAAATAAATTTTAATGAAGTTATTTTTCAATAGCAAAATTGAATGTATGATCATATTGGTAACTCAGTTATTTATAAAACTTGTGGTCACTGCTTCTTTAAAGAGTTTTGAAAAAAAAAGATTTATATAAAACTGTCTACCACAATACATGTAGGTTAATCTTAAACTGTTTTTTTGTGAGCATTGACCTAATAATTATTTACAGTAGCTTTTAAACGTTGCTTCAGCAGGAATTGCTACCTGATGTTATCAAGTGTTATTACTGTGATTTTGTGAGCATTTTTACAGCCTATTTCAGGCCTTGAGCAAGAATTTTGTTCTGATTAAATCAGATCAGACAGTAAACATAGCATTGTTATTTAATAAGACCTGAAGAACTGTGACATAATAGAGCTGCTTGTAATGCCACCAAAATATTTTATAACCTCAGGAAATTCTTGTTGAAGAAACAATTAAAGTTTATGGGTTAATCTTGTCAATTGAACATATGAACTAACATTAAAAACATATCTCCTCCCCATCAACCAGTTTCCATCTCAAGGCCAAGTTTCAAAGGTGACTGATAACTTCTCTTCTAGGTTGTCTTACTCTTAATCCGCTTACATCTTTCAAATCTTGCACTTCAGACTGTAAGTAATCTTTCAAAATAAAATTCTTAAACCCCTGCCTCTTTAAAGGGCTTGATGCTTAAATGTGTCATTGGTAAACAGTCTTCTAACTTGCTGTTAATGCTGCTCTCTGTCTGAATTAAAAGCTCTGAGTTATATGTAGAAGAAAATAAAATTTTAATTAAATTTAAGTGTTACCAGTTTTCTTTAACATCCGTGGTATACTGGATCTTAGGTATGGCTCAGATAAAATTGTGTCTGTTTGATTTATGCCTATTTGTACTTAACATGTCTGATAATGGATAAAAGATAAGGTAATGTAACTATTTTTGTCCAGTTTCAGGTTAAATGTAAACTGTACTGTAAGAATTCTAACAGATATAGGAAATATTAACTACTTAATAACCTCAACCATTCAGTTGTTACGGGAAAATCTCAAACTGAGGCCGACCATATTGACCGAGCGATAGCGAGGTCATTACGGTAGGCCGTATATGACACAAAAACAAAAATAAACAAAAAACCAAAGCTAGTGCAGCAGAAGTGATCACTTAGCATCTGATAATGCACGTGCAAACTCGTAATCGGCCCGTGGGCAGTACGGGAGAATAATGCCCTACAGTTCAGTGACAATTAGCCAATCAGAGCGTGTGTCATATTGCCAACAAACACAAGCCATATAATAATGCTTTGTAATGAAGTTGGGGGGTAATTGCTGTCCAGTCATCCAACGTGCCACACTGGCATGATGGACATAAATTAAGTAAGCGAGAGTTAGTGTGTTAGTAGTCTTGTGTAATTTTATGTTTAGCTAACAAGCCTATAATTCTAACCTGTAACAAAAACATCTTTTGTTAATAACATGGATTTGCTATGCGTCTTAAAATTATTGTTTACTAAACAAGTCTCCAAGTAGTGATGGTTCAAGTAACAAGAGGTTCGTCGCTCATGATCATTCATTTGAATCTTGTGCAACAACTTAAAGTAGCTATCATATTGTCTTAAGTATTTTAGGAGTATTAATTAGATTTCTTACAGAATGCAATCTTGTATTTATAAGGTCGATCAAAGAGTGAACTTGAAGATGAAAAGCACAGCAGTAGCTCAGGTAAGAGACAAAGCAACAACTCCCAGAAAAAAATTGTAAGGGGGTGTACGGCCCACTTCCCAAAACCCTTGCCCTATTTATACCAAAATTCTGTAATAATCACAGAATTGCAGAAAATTGTTTTCTCTAACCTATTTGTTACCTGAAAAAAATGTTGTACCTTATGGCCTGGTCCTTAAATCAATACCCTTCTTATAATTAGTTACCTAAATCAGACCAATGTTAAGGCATTCTGTTCAAAGGGCTTTTGTTGATGATCTTGTTGTTCCTCTTGTTGATGAAAAAGCAGTTTCTTGTAGAGAAGATATTACCAGTACCCAATTCAAGACCAGAGTGCAAAATATGCCCTATTTATGACCAAAATGGCCAGAATTGATATAATATTTATCACCAAAATGGCTGGGCTGGAAAGGCATGCCCTTTGGAACTGTACATACATGTACATATACCTATATATACAGTAGCCCATAAAACAGAGTATCCCACTTTAGGGGAGGGGGGCACTAAACTACCTTATATGTACTGTGTGTTTGGATCCCATTTTATAAAGCATAGAAAATTTTGTGGCCCTTTTAACATACGAAATAATAGCAAAAAAATAGTAATAGCAGTATTGTTCACTGTACCCATATTTGCTACATGTATTAGCCAATCACAAGCCATTAAGCAACATTTCAGGCCCGTTTGGTCTCTTATAAGGAAACTTTGTTTAAACATTTCAGGAAGTAGCAGCGTATTAGAAGAAGATATGCTTATTCTTCGGGTTGTTGAAGCCTACTGCACAAGTGCAAGAGCAAGACATACGCTAAACAGTAAGTGTCATTTACAGTCTTTGTAACCAGGTTTTGTTTTTCCAGAAGTGATCTTCCAACATAAGCCTGAGGGTTATCTCATTGAACAGTCCAGGTGTGAGTTCAGGACAAAATATTTTGAGCTTAGTCATTTCACTGGCATTCAAGATTGGTGTGTTCATGTATATGTATTCGAATCCCACGGGACAGAGCTATTTTGTTTTCAAATACCTTGTGCCTCATTGTCACACGTGTAGAGACTGTGTATGTGCCTTAACAGTCCTTGAAATTATGTTGTACCTTACATGAAGTGTGTAGTTTCTTTATTGAAGTGCTCAAGGAGGCAAGAATCAAAATAATGGATTCTAAATGCTGAAATAAGGAAAAATTGGCTTTTCCCACCTACAGCTCAAATTCCATGGACCCAAGGTGAAATGAACTCAGAGTGTTTTGTTGTGTTGTCATTTGATGAATTGATACGGATTTAGTAAAGCATTACAGCTACCATTTAATTTTTTATGTAGTCACACTTTGTTTTGACACTGCATTGACATAAAGATTTAGAGCACATTTTCCAATAACTGTCGAAGTTGTGTGTTTAGTGGGTTGTTTTCATCACTGTTGCTGATAATGGGACTGATATTCCACACTCTTGACCAATAACCTGCTTATTCAGTTGTGGAAAATATTGAATTAGTTTTCTATCTTTACATCCTAATGAAGGTGACTTCTTTGTAGAAAAGAAGGGCCTTTTGATCCACTGTTCAAGGTCTGTTGATGCGGAGAAAATACATTCCTCATGGGAGGGTTGATTCCCATACCAAGCAGCCCTGGGCGAGTCCATGTGTGCAACTGAGAAGGCCATTTTGCTCTGGTCAGCAAGGGTAGCTTTTCCTTAAAGCTGCTTAGTTGAAAATGGCTCTAAGGGAAGGGTGACCCTCTTGCCATGAAAATTGTCTCTCCTTATAAACAGGCCTGAGTAATCAGAACAATCATCAATAAAATAACTACATGTAGAGTTACAAGTGTTGTCAGTAACATATATACACCGGTGGCACTTTTAATACTTTTTCTTGTTTTAAATATTTTGTATTAAGATTTAAGAAATAGGTTTCATATTGCTGTGCATCTGTTTAGTGATAGATCACATATGACATCAAAATGTCGTAAACATAACATACACGATAGGCATTTAAGAACATGAGGGAAATGTACAATACACGAGCTGCAGGTGAGTGTTTTCTACATTTCTCAAAGCACACAGATCCACAAAATCCAAAAAAATTCTGCAAAGAAAATGTTTTTTGCCATCTCTAACAAAAATGTTGACTAGAGGTTATGTGGCGAAAAATAAGACACATTTTTTCCATGTTTTATACTCTGATAAAACATGGATTTTTGACAAATCAGAATAAATTAAATTCATATATATAGAATACAAATAATGTACACAAATTCGAAAAGTGAGTTTAGAGGTTAATTCTAAAAAATGTTACACACTGTTGTTCTTACCATATGTTAACGCTTTTTGTGATCTATTAGTGAACAGACACACGATAACATGGAATCTACTTCTTTCAAATAATAAATAAACCAAAAAAATGTCAATGATGCCATCTATGCGTCTGTCCTCTAATACATCATAAGTAAGAACCAATCAAAATGAGAGAATAATTTGACATATATAAAGAATAAGTAGACAGTTTAAATATGTTTGGAAGTGAGGGTCTCTAAGAATAGTTACTGCTGTTGATGCAAGAAGGTATTTAACTTGATTGTTATGTGGTCGTTTTTATTGATTTAGCCCTAAGGGAAGAGGTCTTGTTCGTCATTTTCGGCTGTTTCAATTTCAATTTCAAAAATACAGGAAGGTAAAGTCAATTTGTTTTCGTAGCTGAGTGTGAACGAAATCAAAAATCAGACCTGCAACACTATATGAGCAAGTTCTTCAAAACGAGTATAATTATGTACGGTTAATGTTCAGTTGCAGTGCCCAGTTTTGTTCTTTTCCCTCTATGTTTTCCTTTTTCAAACAAGAAATGTTATTGTTAAAGTCCTTGGTGAGTGATTGGTACCCAGGGCATTGTACATTTTACTTTGACACTGTTTAACTCTGTTGTAAAAATCAAAAGTTTGATAAAAGTGAAGGCCTGTATTATTTGAAAGTCAGCGTACAAAAATTAATGAATATTAAGAAGCAGATGTTTACAGTGCATTTCTTAAATCAAATTTGTTATTATTTTTTTTGTTTTGTTATCTAGCTCACTAATAATTGATTTAATTTTTTTTGTCTGTCTCAGCTGTTTTTTAATTATGTACTAAAATGCATTATTTGATTAAAAGACCTTTACACGTCACCCTATGTTTCTGTTGTTACACTTCACTGTATGTGTGATAATTATGTGTTCTTTATCTTATTTTTTTTGGTTAATGTTTAGTGTTCTTGGATGGTCTCCACTCATATGTTGATATCACGTTTTAATCCTCTTTGAAACCACGTATAACATTGGCCAGAAATAGTTTATTTTTGGTGTCAAAGCAGCCATGCATTCACATACTTAATATGTTGTACATATTTTGCACATTGCTGCATGTTTAATCATGTACCATTGTTAAACCTATATATGTAAGTGTAGGCATACATTGACTAAGATTGCACTTTAGCTGCTGTTAGTACTGCGAAGTCTTTCTGATCATCCATACTGATAGTGAAGTTCTAATAAGGTTTTACCGTGATGCGTAGCTTAAAAAATGAGCCCACATAGCATTTAATTTCTAGTAGGACATGCAATGAAGGTATAACAAATGTCAAATCTTAGAATATGATTTCTGAAGCGTTACTTATATTATCTTCTGCCAGGTTAAACCCATGTTAAGCATTAATGCCATCCTTAACAGTGATATTGCACTTGACGCTAGATTTCATTTGCTTCTTAAATTGCACTACTTTTATTGTGTTTTTTTTTATTGCAATTAGCTATCAAGTGTCTAATAACTTGAATCACTAAGCCTTTCAGACTTTACTGTTCACTAATACTGTTCACTAATCTAATTTGTGTTAAAACCTCTTAACTTTGTCAAATCTTTGATTTCATTAATGTGGTTCTAACTCCTGTATGCTTAAGCTTAAGCCCTAGTTTGTGACCATTTAAAGTGCCACTATGATCAAATTCTCGATATTCATTTTTTTTTACATTTTCGTACACAGTTAGTCTTTTCTAAAGATCTTGCCAAATTTTAATATGTTACGAACATTAGAACTCACGTTTTTTTGGAACTTTATTTCCGAGAATTTACGGCTGCCATTAATTTTCCTTGTTCCAAGTCTTGGTTACGAATTTGAGTAAATACAGACGTCATTTTCTCCAAAATACCGCACGGGTTGAAATTATGATGACAATTATTGTAGAAAATTCCACGAATATAAGAGCTAAGTTTTTTGTCATACTTACTGAGAATTGCAGTACTAATTGTTTTTGTAATTTCAACCCGTGTGGTATTTTTTGAGAAAATGGCGTCATTTACTAAAATTCTTAACCAAGGAAAATTAATGGCGGTCGTAAATTCTCAGAAGAAAAGTTCCAAAAAATGTGAGTTCTAATGTTCGTAGTACATGTAGACTGAAATTTGGCAAGATGTTTTGGAATGACTTATTGTGTAGGAAAATGTCAAAACCTGATTATCGAGAATTTGATCATAGTGGCACTTCAAATGAAAGCTTCTCAACAGAGCATTTGCTTATGCTGTTCATTTTACAATATTTTGCAAACTGATTAAAAAAAAACCTTAAGATATAACCTGTATGTAAATATCATTAGTTCCAACTCAGGCATCATATTCTAAGTCTTTGTTATACCTTCATTGTGTGTACCTTAGCAGAAGATGCAAATAACCCCAAACCAAATGGGCCTGCTCAAGGCATTCCAAATGACATTCCTGATGATGAACATGATGGTACTAACCATTCCAGTCGACCAAGAGGTGCCAAGATCTTGGCTCATGGATGCTGCCCGGGACTTGCAAGCAAGAGCAGAATGTACACATACTAATTTTACAACAAACATCTTCTAAACGTAAATGATTTTTTTAGGCATCTACTGATAATCGTAGATATATTCTGTATTATAGGTATTTTTGTGTAGGAGTAGTATCATTTTGGAACCAAATGGCTAAGTACTTCTGAATGCAGATTAGTTGTGTAAATTTGGTTGACGTACTGTCAATGTAAAAAAATGGCAATCTCCTTGCGCATCTGTATTTTGTGATAAAGGTTCATTTGAGGTTATTCTAAAAGGGTTTTAGATGGTCACAGTGGTTTGGAATGATGTGACTTCTTCAAGGTACATGATTCGTACATGTTAAGCAACTGTTAAGAACATCCAGTTGTTGGTTATGTACTAATGTTTTTGTAATAATATTCTTGTATTGTTTTGGAAGTAGGAGAAGTTCTCATGCATCACTTTTGTACTGATTTTAATTCAAAAATTCAGTTTTGCTAAAGAATCCCCAAGACTAATGAAGTTTTAAAGGCAATGATTTTGAAGATATTGATTTTTGAAACCGGTAGTTTAAGTTGTTTTTTTGTATTTTTATATTCGCACATTGTAAGTTTTTTTTTTTATTTTCACTTTGATACATTTTGTGACTGCAATACTTGCTAGGCCTCAGTTTCAAAAGGTGAAATCTTAATTGTATATAGAAAGAAGAGGAGGTGCAGATAAGACAAGAAAGTCCTAAGCTATTTATCATTCAACAGTGAATGTGAAGATTTTTAATTTTTTTTATTACAATATGAATGAAAGTGTGGATAATTGTAGTATGGATATTAGGGAATGCATCATATAAACTTTTAAGTAACAACATTGATTTTCGAGTCCATTTTGGAAGCAGGTCTTCAAGTGGAGTAAAATGAGGTATGGCATTTAGCGAGCAACATGCAAAGAAACAGGTTCTGATATATTGCTGGATACTTGCAGTAAAGTACATTGCAGTAATTCATCATGAGCAATTTGTAAGAAAACAGCAGCAACTAAGCAGTATCAAACATGGTTAGATTTGCTGATAAAATTTGATGCAAGGGCTTTACATTCAAAGTTGCTGAGTAGTTTTCTTAACTAATACTAACTTAATCAGTGCAAAGCATTGTCGTTTCTTTTTTTCCGCTTTTGCAAGTTAAACTTAAATTGGTCAGGAGTAATTTGACTTTAACAGTTTTAATTTGATGAATCAATACTGCTTTGGCCTTTTGAATTTTTTCAACAGAGCGATTTAGCCAGTTTGACTGTAATATTAATGGATAAGTGGTAGATTAAGGACACTAGGGTTAAAAAAAAACATTTACACCCAAATATTTATAAGTTATCTTAGTTTGTAGTTTGGCTTAAATAACAACAGTATTGGAGATTACTTAATATCCATTTCATGGTAGTACAAAGAACGTGGCTGGCAGTATCCCATATTTAGTGATTTTCTTTTCTGGAAAACACCTTTTTGAATTTTAGCTCCTACATATTCATGATATGCGACAGTGTGTAGTGTAGTTATGAATATATACCATTACATTAAAAGGCAGCAAAAACAAAACATTGACTTAAATAGGAGTCATCCTCACTATTAATGATATTGTTATCATATACATTTTAGAACTCGATCTTTACTCATAAAGGTAATGATATTATTAGGAAAGATATTTAATGATGCAGTGGAACTCTGTTATTTTAGAAGGAGCTTTGTCATAGCATATAAAGACTGGTGTGATGTACAAAGCTGACTTGAAATAGAAGTTAAAGGAGAGGATAAAGGCATAAAATTAGATCCTCGGAGCCCACAATCGTTTCAGATATTGCCAAGAATCAAGATTTCTGGTTGCGCCTGTATTATTCGCAGTTACTCACTCTACCCATTATCAGAAACCATTTTTGACTTTGATGGCTTGCGTACAACCAAACCAAGATCAAGATTTTCTGGTTTCAGTTTTTGATTTGCTCTAAAGCACCAGGCATTTGAACACCGCTGACTGAAAATGTGTCGGCTATGGGGTTAAGATTGTGTGAATTACAATTGATGAGCCATGCGAGAAATTAATTCCTTTTCTCGGGGTCATATTTTGTGTAAAGTCCTCATTAAACATTTGAATGGGACAAAGATGGCCATGTCAGCGATGTACAACATCATTTTACAGAGTGGCAATACAGTCAAACCTTAAGAAAGTAGACATCCTAGAGACCACGAGGATCTAGGAAGAGAGGTGTCTCGGACTATGTTAACTGTCTGTTTTAGAAAGGGGTTCCTGTCTCCATGGTGCCTACTATTACAGGTTAAACACCTTTTGAGAGGCTGTTTGTTAAAGGACTGTACTACATGAGCAATTTTGGTGAGTTTGGCCAAATGCAGAGTTCCACTGCTGTTCAAGCTAAGTGAGATACATATTTTAATAGTTATCAGTCTTTTCAATTGATCTTATTTATTGAATACTAATTTATTAGAGTTGATATTTGACTATTTCGTATTTGAATGATGATTACTATACTCTTGGAATGCAATTCAGAATCATCTGTAGCAAAATGTGCACCTTGTGTATAAATTATAAAAGACGATTGCACTGTATATGATTGACAGTTAGGAATATTGTTCTTCCAATAAATTTGGATTTTCGAATTAAAGCAGGGATTCTTCATGATGTGATCGTCGACCAGGAGATAACGGTGTGAGAGTGGTCATGTGATGATTGGACATGGGAGAATTGCCCGTACAAGTCATGTCTGCTATTATTTATTGTTATTTACATTTTATTATTTAGCTTGTTGGTAAAAAAAACAAATAGCCAACTGTTAGCTTGCATTTTGTATGTTTCTTTTGGTTACCTGGACAGTGCTCTTGTTGTAAGCTGGCTAGTTGCACAAGTCATGTATTTTTCCGATGCCCGCTGAATACGTGGTCATTTTTCATTTTTTCTCAGGTGTACAAACGTTTTGCACTGAAATCATAGTATCTGACACGCGTCTTGTACATAATCACCCTTATTTTTCATTTTTAAGTTGTGGCAAATTCTATCACTTTTTTCACTCACTGAGTGATAGCCAATGTAATCATGCTCTTTACCTTTCAGGAAAAGGGCAAAATTTTTCGTTTAATTTTTGAACTCAAAATCATCTTTCAACTTTGAATCAATGCTGCTGAAGGCAACTTGGACATCTGTAGGAGTGAAAATAGATAATGACATTCAGCAATACTGAACAGCTACTCCATTCCTTTTTGTATGCAAATTGTCATCAGTAGCCAGCTGGTAAACTTGCCTTGCATGTCGGTCCTCATTGTGAGCTAGTTTCATTTTAACTGAGTTGTAAACATTGACTGTTTTCGTTATGTCTTTAAACCCCCATGCATTTTGTTAATACATTTACCACAAACGCTTATCAAATGCAGACATAATCACTCAGTTTCTTTCTAATTTGCCTTACTTACAATACAGACAAACAAAGGACAGAGGCAATTTCAGGTATTAAAAAGCATTTCTTCTTCTTTTTCTCCTTATCTTAAGATGGAGGATGCATTGCCGGGTGCCCCATGTGAACAATGTAATGGGAGGAGTGTTTGGGTTTGGAAATATCTGGAGTGTAGGGTTTATGATAATTGCGTATCTCACACATCCCTTCCTGCCTGTCCATGAAACCAATTCTCTTAACCCTTCACGCATGAAATGAATAATTTCACGTACCCACCAACAACTTGAAATCGAAATAATTCAAAAATGCAAGCTGTGTTTTGATCATTGCTTGAAAGTGCCTTTCTCCTTGTGTTGCATGAATGCACTATCACAAAATCGTAAAGCTGTCTTTCTAGAGGGGGGGGGGGAAGGGAGGGAAGCAATGGGGGTCTTTGCATGGGAACAATTTATTTTGTTTGCTTTTACGTGTAGTCTTGATGGTAAAGATCCCTACAAAACAAGTGTCAATGATCTCATAATGTTGTCTTTCAAAAGCCCCTTTGCGGGAAAGATAATTTATGTAATTTAGTCAACACACTGTGCCTGTAGGTACCTTATCTCTTAATTGACTTTTAATTTAACATTAATTTCGTTTATTGAAAGGAACATTGTAAGGAACATTCATAATAAAAACGTTTTCAAATCAATCAATTTCCTTAAGCTTGTTCTTTTAATCGCTTTATGCTTAATGTTCCTTGACACTGTGACGCATGCACTACTGTTTGTGTAAGTCAATAGGTGTCGGTCTAAACAACAGATGTAATGTGCTGTAATATTTTGTTTTCAATTTGTGATTGAGATACCTCTTGTGATACTAAATTATTAAGTAATAATAACTGTAAGTTACATAATAGACAAACTTACTTCATTAGAGTAATTGTTTAAATTGTATGATAATTGTTTCAGCTTTGTCATAACACTAGAGTCCGCGAGAAAAATATTATAAAAAAGGCATTTTTAAGACGTATTTTACCTGTTACGAGTACATTTAAACATATAAAGAGTTGATTAGGTATAAATCATTAACTTGATCTGATTAAAGCAGCAAGTAACCCCATGTTTCCCTGAAAAGCAAGAACCTGTTGCAATATATTTGTAACTAGAATACTTGATGTTAAATATGTTTTTGGTACATGAAATCTAAAGTTGTATTTTAAGGCCATCAAGTAAATTTTAAATTTTAAATTACTTCAAGTTGAAGTAATTTCAGTCTGCTTAAATAAATGTGTTAAGTTCAAAGTTCGCAGTAAACTGCCATGCACGTGACATACATGTACTAAAGGTTTCTAGAAGATATCATAAACGCGTGTAGCTGTTTAACTGTTTTTAAATTTATTCTAATATATTCTAATTTCTAATTAAGGTTTTCTAATTAATTCTAAAATATAAATTTTCTGACATTTAAATTTTCACTGTCTTGCCTGTTTGCATGCTTAAGACCAGTGCATGAGTATGCGTGTTCCACCATTAATTTCACAGGCAGTCCAATCCTTCCAGAACTACCCGCTCATCGAACATCATCAGCATCCAGTTTAAAAGGTGACCTGCTAAAATCAAAGAAATCAAAGAAAAAGTTAACTAGGTGAGAGTTTTGAAAACTATATTCTGTTGTGTTCTGTTCTCAATATGCAAACTCAAACAGGATTGGAAGAGTTCAACCCTTTCACAGGTAATGTACCTTAATGTCAATGGTAATGTTAATGGTAATGTCAGTACCTTAACAGAGTTTATCAGGTAGTAGTCATTTGATGGACCTAGAAAATAGTGAAAATACTTAGACTTTATAATCTTACAGCTATCCGAGAGTTTGTTATAAACATAATTGGACACTTTCGATGAAGTTTTGATTCATTATTAGACCTCTTTTCATTTGTTAAGTGGTCATTGTCTCTACCTTGGGTTTTCTTGATTTTTAGGGATGTTGTTGGTGAATTTAACTGTCTTAGAAGAAGAGTTGAAGAACTACAACTTGTAAGTTCAATTTCCTGTGGTTCACTGTTAATTTTGGCATGGTACCTTTGTAGCCAGAGAAAGCAGCCATCTTTACCGACCCATCTACTCTCATTCGAACTATAATGGTGGCAAAGCAATAGAGTGTTCTGATGGCTTGATTATTGCCCTAATTTTACCATTTAAAGGCATTAAAAAATTCCCTGTAGCTTTAGAGGACTGCGCATAAACGGTGCAAGTCCATAACTTGGACTACTCTCTTCGGAAGACGAATACTATTTTCTTGGAGAGTATCTTAGAAACATTTACACGCAGGTTTGGTCAACTTCTCAAGAATGATTATAGCCTGAAAGAAATTCAGGCCAAACTTTTTTCAGGTTTAAATTTCACAACTGCTTAAGTTGTGTGTATAACTGCGACGATATATCGTGATTTCATATCTTTCTCCGCAGTTCAAATATATGATCTTTCATGTGTTCATTTGCACTTACCATGATATTGTTATTGTTACCTTGTTTTTTCACGAAGGAAACTGAATCCCTACGGCAGAGTTTGCGGGAAGAGCAGAATGCAAGAGAAAAGATGGAAAAATTCATTCGTTGTTCGCTGAAGGGAGTGATCCCGGATCTCAAATGGGAGGATATGGAGAAAAGCTAGCGAATAATTTTTTTAACTGTATTAACTGTTTAAAACAATTTTAATAATCTGCAATCAAAATGTACGTTAATCTAAAATTGCATGGTTGGTATTTTGTGTTTAATAACATGTCTTTCAATTAATAAGTGGAGATTTTAAAGTTACATCTTCTAAACAACATGAATCAAACCTTTTAATGAGAGAAATATGCGTAATTTTTTTAAGAAATTCTTTCCGTTTCCAATAGTAGATGTTTTTAACTTGTTTCGTAATTACATAACTTATCAGTGCATAAAAGAATTGTATAAGCCAGTTTTCTGTTACCAATTTTAATTACACTTAACAAAAGCTTATGCTGGTTAATATTAACAGTGCATATTTATTGAAAGTAGTCTTTAAATTGTATCATTTTATGTTTAAATTTGCCATTAAGTAATTTGGTACGTTGTTTTTTTGGCAATTAATATAGTTTCGTGCATCATTTCAGACAAGATAATATATTATGGCAGTCTAACTTTGTACGCATTTTTTTACTAAATATCCAGAAAGAGAGGACTTAGGATTTATTAATTTATTATTAATAACGTTCTGCTCATTTAATATCTGCAGACCGATTTCAGATTTGTGTAATTTTCTTTTTTTGCCACCATGAAACTTACACTGTTAGTTATTGGCTGATTGCTATCAGTTAGTTTTAAACTGAAATCTGTTGCATAAACATTTAGGGAACTAAGCTTTTCATTGATGGTCCCCAATTAAACGTTATTTTGTATGCATTTAAGTTAGCCTCACTAAACTCATTTGGGGGCAAACATTCTTTGGAATTATCATCTCAAAAACGAGGCTAGTTAGACTTATTTTGGAACTTACATATGAAATCTTTAAAAATTGGCAACCATTTATGAATAAGGTCTATGAGCCATAGTTGAGGATCTTGAATTTCTGCACGTGGCAGCCATTTTGGATGTTAGAATGGCATTTGCCTACCTCTCTATTCAAAGTTCTTTGTTGCTTAGCGAATCTTCTTTTGAGACGTCACAGTTTCCACACTGATCGCCCACACGAATTAAAACCCAAAATAGCTGATAACCCCACCTAAGTTATTTCTGTCGTTTTTTGTTTCTTCTCGAACAAATCGTCAGTTTTAACTACACTTTCAGTAATTTGATGGAAATGTGGAAATTTCCGTTAGTGCTTAATTACTATAAATTTTATAACATGAGACATTTGGCTAATACTTTCTTTTTGGTGAAGCCTTTGAGATGATATAGTACTTTTCTTTGAAGTAGGCATTTTTGAAAAAAAACAAAACAAAATGCAAAAGAATGATATGATAGCATCAGGTAGAATCCTTACAGAGTTGTTATACAAAGTTGTTATACATCTTTTAATTTAACAGTGTACACTTTATAGTCAGTCGATACAAAAAACAGACCAATGTTGCTAAACATAGTATCATGGGGACATGCATGGTTCCATAGTTTGATTTCACATGAAACACTGCAGGGGCGGATCTAGGGGGAGGGTGCAGGGGGTGCGCACCACCCCACCCCCCCGCCCTCTAAGATGGCATGCAGCATTTCGTAATTTGTTTACCAGTCAGTTACGCGATTTTTAGTAGTGCACCCACTCCTAAGAAAAATCATGGATCCGCCCCTCCAGAGAAGACCACAGAGTAACGGATTTTACTGTTTAAAACTATATGACGATAGTGTAGAATTAAGGTATTTCATAAAAAGAAGTGTCAGAAAATGTTCTGACTTTTAAAGAGAGATTGTGCATCGCGCACAGCATATTAGGTCATAGCTTTGAAGAACAAGAAGTTTGAGTTTTCCCAAACCGATATCCTGAACCCCTAAAGTGCCATGTAATATTTCCTATTTCGTATTTAATCAACTAGGCTGACTAAGTTTTATATTAATGTACTTGTTAATATTTGAACGTTTTCTTAGCCTTACTAATAATTGAAGGTTATTTCTTGTACAAAATGTCCTGATTTTTTAAGGTACATGAAGCGTCACCCTTAGTTGTAATTATTAAAACTGTTGTTGCTTTGTGTGTTTTAATATTTTTACAGATTCATCAAAGTCTTCCCTTTTGGCCAAATTCAAAGGCAAGAAAACGTAACTAGAAGTAAACTATCGACAATATAGTGGAATTTTCCTTCCAGAGAATAGATGTAAAATTTGTAAATTAACAGACTTTGAAATGTATGCTTTGTGTGCACAGTTTTATAAACAGTTTTATAACGCAACAAGTTTTGTCGTTTTGTTTGGCGCGGGAATGCGGGGCTTGGTAGATCTATTTTAGGGCGTGTACAATCGGAAGACGCGGTGAGAGGCGCGGTGGCCTCATGGTTAGTGAACACGACTCCGGATCGAGCGGTCCAGGTTCGTGCCCTGACCGGGAACAATTCGTTGTGTTCTTGGGCAAGACACTTTACTCTCACAGTGCCACTCTCCACCCAGGTATATAAATGGGTACCGGCAAATTTAATGCTGGGGGTAACCCTGCGATGGACTAGCATCCCATCCAGGGGGAGCAGCAATATTCCTAGTCGCTTTATGCTACAGAAACCGGGATAAGCTCCGGCGTGATGGGCCACTTAGGCTCGTATGCAGACATCTTACCCAAATGATTAAAAGCAAACTGGAACCCCATTTTAAAATTGTGTGAAGTAGCTGTACTATAGTGTAAGCTTTCGAAAAGTAGAAAAATTACAGCTTGCATTTGGGACACTATCTTAGCGTCAGCGATTTGTGGCGTTCTTTGATTACTAACAGCCTGCAACAGTTTGAAAATTTGTAAAGTACAATGTTGAGCTTTCGAAAAGTAGAAAAAATACAGTTTGAATTTGGGACACCATCTTAGCATCGGCGAGTTTATCAGCTGGCAAATATTCAATGATACATCTTTAACCTCGGGTTTCATTTCGTAATTGGAATAAATTTGAAAACATAGAAAATAACTTCATTTAGAATTTAGAACGCTAGTAGAGGATTGCCTTTTCTACAAGAAACTTGGATATCAAGTTTACCCATGTCTGATTGTTCAATTGCTGATTAAAGCTGATTACGCGTCCTTACTGTGCAGTCTGAGCACCCAAATGTTTATAAACATGGTTAGTTTCCACTCTGTGGAATGCTAATCGGTGTTAGTCGTTACGAACCGCACACCTTATCTGTGAGACCTTTCAATTTTTTTTTTTTGCAACAACCTCATTGATTAAAAATGGAAGAGTAACCAGGATTCATAATCGGTAAATGTTTTTGAGGCGTTCTCTGGTTAAAAATTTGTTAA
>OMLO01001734.1_pt1 | contig 17086 bp, 15 predicted proteins | sample 1674811 | NCBI WGS metagenome assembly OMLO01 (sample SAMN06265003, study PRJEB25207) | coral metagenome | isolation source: Coral host | place: Mexico:La Bocana,Puerto Morelos, Mexico | collected 2008-11-13 | reverse complement strand
ATATGGTTCACTATGGTATGGATTGGATGTATTTTGGTATTGGTATTCCCATGTATCCAAGCAACATATCCCAATTTCGAGGGGATCCTTCCGACCCGTGGGGAAAGGCATCAGCGCAACCAGTGACTACACTGCACCAAATCGCAGTGCAGAGGAGTGTCGCTTGGTGGGGGAAAGGCATCCGAGAAACGGGGAAGTAAAATATGGAGGTTTTGACAAAGTTTCAGAGTTCTAAAAGGGAGGGCGAAAGGGCCTATATATTATATACTGTATGTAAAAGAGTGTAATAGATGTATGTAAAATATATTATAATATATATATATACATAGATGCATGAAAAACATGTATATTATAAAAGAGTGTAATAGATATATACCAAAATAATCAAAATCCAATCATCACAAATTGACACATGTTACCAATGTCCTACTCATGGTATGGCATGGAGTTGCATTATGATCTGAAACTTCCAGTTTGGATGCTGAAGCTCGGAACGTCGGACCGCCGAGTTCCTGAAATTACTCGCAGCTTCGTTGAAAGTTGCAAGGCTGGTCTTCTTTTGGAACTGTCTTCCAGTCTCACCAATGCCCATGTTGTAGGGGATGGTCTGACTCCATAAGCAGGTTACAATAACCAAAAGGCGGCGAGATGACCATTTCCCCACTGCCTCGGGGGGTTTCCCTGCAGCTGGTGGAATGGTGCATGTGGATCTAAGAATCTAGACCTTGCAACATGTTTTATGTTAACCCTTGGGGGAACCGGTGAACAAAAATTGACGAATATATTTGTCAATTGGGATTCGAACTATGAACTATAGTTGCCACATTTCTTCGCCTTTTAGGGGTTCAGGTAATAAAAGGTAATGTAATGTTCCTGAGAAGCCAAGGCGATGGGCATTGCAGCTATCCATTGTCATGTCCGAATGGTTACCATTTGAAGTGCCACAACATACCTTGCAGCGACGCGAAGGAAGGAACTCTTTGCAACGTACCTCGGAACTGGCAGGTTGTTTGACAGGGGATGTCCGACAGAATCCTGACAGTGACAAACATCCAAAAAGATGTTCACTTAGATTGAAGCATCTTGAAACTGATTATCTCGTTATTTTCGTAAGGGATCACAAAAAAAAACATCTGCATTCAACTTGGCGTGAATTGGAGAAAACATCTTCAACTAGGAACTAGGATTGTCATGTTGTGTTGCTTCTTGAAGTCAAATATCTGTTTCGCGAGGCACCGTTTCTTGTGGAATCATTTCAGGCTATAGGTATGTCTTTTGCACTGCAGCTGAACACACACATACACTCCTTAGAGATTGTAGGTTTGATTTGGTTTGAGAGAAGATTTTTTTTGGTTGTGTGGCTTAGCAAAAAACATACTATGTATCTTAAGGGCACACGCCTTGTAAAAACCAGTGAGTCGTCAATGTGGATCTAAGGATTTGGGTGAGTTTTATCAGGCGCGAATGGTCTGACCAGGATACTAAAAGGATCTGCTAGGTGGGGGTGCACTTGAAAAACAAAATGAATTGCAAGTTTGTAGGTTGGAAGATATGCAAGATGTGACCACCAATTTATATTCTTGGAACTGGATAGTAGTTGACTGAAATCCATGACACCTAAACTACTTTGCACTAGATCTGCAGTCTTCAATTCTGACGTGAACAACTCACCTAAAAGATGCGGGTTGGCAAAATGTTTCCTGGATTTGCGGACCATGGGATGAACACCTTTTTCATTGAAACTTGGGAAGGACCTGCAATGTAGAAAACCCTGCAAATAATTGGACAAACTACCAACCTCAACTGATGAACGCAAGATTTCTGAAGCATCAACAGCAGGAAATTCGTGGGTTTATGGAGCAATGACCCGGACCTACATTCGTGTTCTTCCAACGATGTAGGTGAAGTCATGGAGCAATTGCAGTGCTGGGGATGTAAATCGCTACGAATGTTGCAGGCACGTGTGGGTGAAGCTGCAAAGTTTCAGTCAAAGTTATCCTGAACATCAGGAAAAGCAGGTAGGTGGCATGATTATGAATGAAATTGTCGAAATGCCAAGGCCAAGTCAAACTTTTATCATTATTGTTTAGTTTTCTTTCTCAAAAGTGATCTATTCGAAGCATGAAACTGTGTGAAAGAAACATCGATCCGATGAATCTAAACGCCAAGTGGGGTGAGCTGGGTGGGTCCGCTTTTCAGGTGTGCTCGGCAAAGACCTAGCACCGCCGAGTGGGAGTTGGTGGGGACACTGGAAAACGGTGCCTGTCGTGGAAGGCGAAGTGGGAATTCCACCCGGGACGGGTATTCGGAAGTGATTGAGATTAATGTGCAGCTGCATTGTATGAATGTGACTTTAACATACTTTGACATTATTGATGGGATATGATGTCAAACAACATTAGCTAATTTGTCTTAATTTGTGAAAACATATGTAACTATGTAACTATATGATTCCAAGGAAAGCTAAGTTTTTCACACAAAAGGTAATATGAATATAACTTCCAACACAAAGATGAGTCACATCACCTTGTGCACTTTCACAATGCCGGTGTGAAGCATAGGGGTTGTGGATGAGCCAAACCGGATCTACAAAAAACAATCAAAACATGGCGGAGTTTGAGATGGTTTCCCATGGTATTTGGCATATTTACCATTTCAGATGGATGATTTTGACATCATTTCACGTTTTTTTCACATCTCTCACTTTGATGTTTTCGTCCTTGCTTCCTCCCCAGGACCCCTACGGATAATTCCCCGAGCTACTATAGCGTGCATCATGGCGTCAATGACATTGAAGCGACTTGGACCACAGAAATCTATGAAAAAAAACTGGTTGGAATTGACATCCTGAAAGATCTTGAAAGGTAAATCTGGTTGGCAAAAATGTGAAACTCAAGAACTTGTTGTTTTTCCTGCTTACTTTTGGCCGATGTGGTCCTGTTTGCCCAGGAATGCAAAGGCCTGTGTTTAGAGCAATTTCCAAGCTGCAAAGGTCGTTTTCTTAGCTTCATGGGAGTCTGAGGTGACCTTTGAAGATGTTTGAAGATATGTGAATTGTGTTGGAAGAGTTTGGGAGGGTGGAAACATCAATTTAATCATATCCATTCTTCCTATCTTATCCTTTGAAAGGGTCATTCTATGCAAAGAGCCCTTGGGCCAGGATGGTCAGTTGGACTCACAAGCTCGGTGGGGGTTGGCAGCATCGCACATCATGGCATGAAATTGTTGTTTCCTGTGTCTGTATGTTGTTAATGTATGTGTAAGATGACATAAATCATGACATACATTTCTCTATCCACAGTATTTTTATGTGCCAAAATGGAAATGAACATATTCCCTGAGGCTTGTATAACCTCACGCATTCCGAGTCGCTATCCGCTGCCTCAGCGTTTGGCTCAAACATCGCTTCAAAAGATCCAGCTGACCCGAACGGCCCTTTCCTGACCCGAAAATATGGCCATCTTCATTTGGGCAACTGTTCTTGCCACTGAGCTGGAATCCAAATTTTCATCCAAAAAATGCGCGGATTCCACCCAAACAATTACTCTCCTAGGCAGTTGAAGATCCGGCATTTTGTAGATAACTGTCCTCTTGAAAATGGATAGTTTCCACCTAGCCGTCTTGCTGTGTTACGCTGCACTTTACCAGTACAACCTCCAATTCCATGGCGATTTTCTCCCTCACCTGTTGATCGAACGACATGAAAGCATGGAAGCAGAAAACGGACCCTTTTGGAAGGGAAGATTTCTTTTTCGTTAAGCAGTTTGTATGTAATTGTACTGTTTATAATTTATAATCATATATTACATATATTACATATATATACATACATACATACACATGATCATATATGATCATCATATGATCATCTTGGTGTGTTTCATATGAAATTTCGTGGGCTGCTTGGTTGATTGTTTCTTTTGTTTGAGGCCACAGTGGTCTCTGCTATGCCATGGACTTTTACTCATATGGACAGCACCTGGACCCTCGAAGTGGAAGGCAACAAGTTGCATGTCACTGCTGACTGTCCTGAACCTCGGTAGTTGAAACAATTAAACGGGGCCCGGGTAGCTGGGCCGTTGATATTCCCTGCCCGGAAACCCTATAAATAGCGCCTGCAAAAGATATGTATATATATATATACTTAGTGTTTAGACTGTTTAGATGACATGATCACTCGGATCTTTGGATAAAAACATCCGAAGTGACTATTGTATCACATTGCATGCAAAGGGTTCAAATGGACTGAAGCCACCAACTATAGTTGGTATATTGAGGGCTGTATCCGACTGCAATAAGCGGGTCGGAGAAGCAACATGGGAAGAGTACATCAAGACATGGTCGTAGCCCAGAACGATCTGATCCCGTTGTGGTAGTTATATAACTAGATTCGCAACTGCGAGTTCCTGGTAGAGTGAAGTTGTATTGGATTCCATAGATGGGTTTTGGGTTAGCAAGGATCAGAGTGAAGTGACTCTGAAAAAAAAAGGCATTTTCGTGCACCTTTTCCTGAAACCATAAGGACTACGATTTTGGTAGAACCCAAAATGTCAGTGAATATCTCGATGTTTATTTCCAAAAAAACTGACTGGCACCGTCCTGAAAAACAGACATACTAGCGACATTGGCCAAATTATTTGGTATCATCTATTCTTCCAACATAAACATAGGCCGTATCATGCCGTATCCTTCAAGAAAGTGTGACGATCCTCACAAAAACCGAAAGCACCACAGATTTGGTTCCGTTTTTGTTGGGCTTTCGGCTTTCAGGAAACGAAATGGTGCGGCTTTGGCTTCAACAAGGACGTTCCCAAAATGGATGGAGCAGATCCATGATTCGGAAGATTTGGGATGAGATTTTGGGGGGGGTCAGAATGTTGGGGATTCCGAGCTGAAAACTTCATGACATTTTTCATGAAAAGAAGGGCGTAGCCGCTACGTTTTGGGGAGTGGATGACTTACTTAGGTTAAGGTTTAGGATAGCGATGTTTTTTCAGGTTTGGTTGACAGTTTGGGTGATTCAATTGCCAACTGGAAAAATGAATTTGGGGGGAACGTACAGACAGCACCACGAAGAAAACTGCAGGAGTTGGGGGAAAGTCACGTCTTTTTGAGTGACAAATAGAGAATGGTTTGATCATCCTGTTGGTACACTTGCCTTGGATCAAATCATGGTCAAATCGCGCTGGAGATTTGCATAACAAGATGTTAGAGTGAAGGACGTGGAGGTGTACTTCTTGAATTCAATTATATTGAGCTTTTGCGTGAAGCATCAGCTACAAATAACAAATTAGCTGCATGTTGTAAAACAGCTGAACTTCTTATTGGAACATGGATTCCAAAAACGACAGATTTTCAGATACCAAATGATATGAAGATATTATGAAGGTTCTCCAGGTGCACGCCTTACATACGACCTCATGATTTTGGATTTTCGAGGTGTCCTGAGCAGAGAATTTAAGTCATACCGAGTCATGATTTGATCCAAAGAGATGCCCCAATTAGTTGATGTCTAAATCAAAGAATAGACAAACATCCCCCCCAAAAAGATGCTGTTTTTTTTACCCTGCTTTTTTCTCCAAGTTGGTTTTCCTAAGGATGTCTTCACCTTTGGGTATCACGCTGGCGTTGACCTCAGCGATTGCCCTAGCTGCGGCTGTGGCGGCTGTGGCTGTGGTTGTGGTACCACACGACGCCTGAGAGCAGCGGAGTGACCAAGTTGCAATTAGATTTGTATTGTGGACCTTTCTTGGGGAATTTGATGAGTGTATCATCGCGTATCTATGTCTTAAGAATGGAGGTCATGGAGGTCATTGAATTCATGTAGCTACTGCATTTATCTTGATTTTTCGACTGTCATATGATGTCTAGTGGTTTTGGAGGATCCCTAATTTTGAGACACCCATAAAAGGACTACTCGTCTTTGAAGAAAAGAAAGTAGAGTATTGGATAGGTGCAAGACATGGACAGAAAAGGTGCAGATGTTCTTTTTCTGCTTATGACTTGATACTTGCATTTGCTTGTAACTTCAGTTGTTTTTTGCGGCAGTTCTGAGACACACCTAACCTGACCTGACATGACACGTGAGGGGTTTGGACGGCTTCGCTGCTCGCTTAGGAATCCCTATGTGCCTCGTGTGCGCGACTTGAAGTTGCATTTGCCTGCTTTTGTACCCAAAAGTGGCGCGGTGCAAAGCCTCAAGATGCTTGGACCTTTCAGAAGGCATACCTGGTTTTGGAGTTGCTGAGTTGCTTCCAACTTTTGGTCACATGTTGTACCAACCTCCTAGGTCCTAGTACCAGAACTAGAAATCACCATCGGAACTGGTATGATTCAACTGAAATCAGTCGTGGCAAAATAACTCCAATATGTACGTGAGTGTAAACCAGATGTTGATCCACACCTACGGGGCATTCCAGCTCATCAAATGCAAGAGGCCTTCTTGAAGCACTCGAAAAGAACATAGAGTTAGCTTCATATGCTGCTCCTACAGCAGTTGTAAGATTTTGCAAGGTCTTGTACACTTGGATTTGTATGTGCCACGGAAATGCTAGATCCAGGGACCCCATGAGCATTGTGTCCAAAGCGCTTATCTTACTTGATTCAGGGCTTCTGAAATGTGAACGGTATGAGAATCATACGAGACATCTCAATGAATACATCTTAACATGTATAGTCTCGCTGCACTTTAAGGAAGTGTAGGAAAGGACAATATGGTGCAAATGTAGCCAAAGATTAACCAATAAATCATGATGAATACGTTTTGCCTAACCGGCTGGAGATGACTGATCATCCGAATAAGTTTCTTTGGATCTATGCTTTGATGAGTACATCAAATTTGCAATATTACGGTAGAATATTATAATATTATACATATTATCATATTTGTCTATTTATGTGTATGTATCACTATTCACAGGAAGTCTTTTTTGTTTTGTAACCATCTTCTTTCCATCCAAGTGTTCTTGCCATGCTTCCTGAGTGAATATGTAGACAACTACGCAAATTAACCCCTTTTGATGTTAAGACAGAGTTGCAGTGGTTGGTAAGTGCCACATAGCCAATGGTTGGCCTGGTAGTCAGTTTCCTTTTCCTTCCAGCAAGGCCATACTTGAATTTACTGAACTGGTGAAGCATTTCGTTTTAGCATTTTCTTCCACCAACCTTCACTGAGTCGCCATGATTCATGATGCCACCATGCCACGATGCAAGGAATGTCGGTGGTGTGGTTGGTGTTGCCATGAATTCTGTTCTCTTGGTGCACGAACATCCGGAGGAGACGGCATCCAATTGGATTCCACAATGAACCTTGAAGGTCTAGGAGGGTTCGGGAATTGAGGTAACTGAAATGAGTTTCTCTCACATCAGCATACAAGACCTACCCAAAGAGAAGCCAATTTAACACATTGTAACCCATCATTGCATTCAAAATTCATGCTCAAAAATAGCCAGGAGGGAATGACGTGGCTCTTTGATAACTGTGGTGGTCATGGTGATACCTATGGGCACTACCATTATCACGCCCCACCTCTATGCTTGATGAAGTCATTGGGCCTTCCAGTTCCTAAGAAAGGCACCTGGTGGAAGGATGCTGGCATCCATGCTTGGCCAGCAGAAGGGCCTGAAGTGCAAATTGCTTGGGCTTTGGATGGTGCCCCAATTATGGGACCTTACAAAGGTGGTTCAAGGACTGAGAAGAAGCAGTTGGATGAATGCCACGGTGCAGTGGATGCCTCTGGTGTTTATCGATATTATTTGGTGCCAGAAGCTCCTTACATGCCACCGTGCTTGAAGGGTGCTGTGCTTGGCAACATTTCCAACTTCAGAACCTCCAAAGAAGGAAAGCTCTGCAGCCAGTCCAAACCTGAAGGCTTGCATTCCATCGGGTCTGGCGTGTTGACCGGAAATGGATGCCCTGAGCACCCTATGTTCCAGAATGTCGTGAGTGGCATGCCATATGGGATGAAGAGCAAGAGCAAGAGGATTGTGACCAACAAGTTCCGAAGACTTGGGAATTATGGAACTTGCCCTGCAGGGGCCGCTTGTGGCTGTGGCTGTGGTAGTGGCTGTGGCGCAACCTGCGGCTGCGGCTGTGGCGCAACCTGCGGCTGCGGCTGTGGCTCCACTACGAAAGCAGGCTGCGGCTGCGGCTGTGGCGCAACCTGCGGCTGTGGCTGTGGCGCAACCTGCGGCTGCGGCTGTGGCACAACCTGCGGGTGTGGATGCGGCTCAAGCTATGCTTGCCAGGGCCAGATGTTCTGCGCGATGGGTTTGACGAAGAAGGCGAGTACTGGCACAATGGTCAGCATGTCGCAGTGCAATTTGCACGGCCATTCCATCACCATTGATGCGAAGCAGGACTGTTCCTTTGCTGTTACCTGTGCTTATGCTTGCTAGTGCATGGGTGGTAGTGGTGCTAGTTGTGCCGTGACCTAACTGCATGCCAGTCAATGCACACCAAAATACCAGGCTGCCAAGGGAGTTTTGGGGCCCAATTTTGAGAGGCCAATGCATTTTCAATCTTATTTTTGTGCGCTCAACATGATTTGAGCGGAACTCTGGCTGCAACAACTGTAGTTGGGTATCCGCACTTAATTTGTATGTTCCACTGGCTACCCTTGTCGAAGGAAGTTTAGAAGTCAAACTAACTAACTCACTCACTCACTCACTAACTAACTAACTAAATCATTTAGCCAGTCAACTAAAAAACTGACTAACTAACTAACTAACTAAGTAAGTAAGTAAGTAACTAACTAACTAACTGACTAACTAACTCATTTAGCCAGCTAACTAACTAACTAACTAACTAACTAACTCATTTAGCCAGCTAACTAACTAACTAGCTAATTAACTAACTAACAAACAAACAAACAAACTAACTAACTAACTAACTAACTAACTACTAGCCAGTTAGTCAGTTAATCAGCTAGACAGTTCGGCAGTTAGTCAGTTCGATCCATCAGTGTTTTTGCTTTGTCATCCGTGATTCACAGCAACCAATCTCTCCTATACGTTTCCTATTCTTGAAACTTCCGCCACCGCCTCGTGCGGCTCTACTGGTACAATTAAACGGTTGATGTTGGGCAGGACCTCACAGACTATAAACTGAAGTTCGAGAACGGCCGCCTCTCGGTTGCATGAAAACTCCATAGAGTTGTCCCAGTCAGATAGAGTAGCAGTTTGTTCAGTCAGATAACCCAACTTGACCTTGTAGGAGCTATGGGCTAATGATGGCTAATGTGATCTATATAAATAACGTCTTTAGCCATTTTAAGACGTAAGGAAGTTGAGTTTTGTTCCAAAGCTTTCGACTGAAGGAGATTTAAACATGCCAAGAGGTAGAGTTGTTGTGCTTTCTTCATCTTCATCTATTTTTGGAGCGAGCTTCATTTTCCATGCATTGATGGATGTTGCGGTGTTTTCACATCACGCGACTGTTCTAAAATCAATGAGAATCTCCTGAAATTAACAATAGCTGTTTGTTGTACAGTGAACCTAACTCTTTGGGCGAGAACTTTGAGGAGGGCAGAACGAAGCCTTTGGACTACATGTCCCCAATCTTTTGGTAGCAATGTGTTATCTCTGAAGAACGTAATATAATTCACCATGCCAGGAGAGGGGGAGAGGGATCGCGAGCCAGCAACCAGAGCAAAGGAAGGAAAGAAGCAACAAAGGAAAGAAAGAAAGCCAGCCAGCTAGCTGGCAAGCAGGCAGGCGCAGGCACAGCAAGCCTTTTAACCCCAAAAGGACCTACACCCTAAAGCCTGAAGGCCAAACCCTCAAGCCCTAAAACTCGAACCTTAAGGCCCTAAAACCCGAAACCCTAAACTCTAAACTCAAAAAACCCTATCAACCCCAAAACCCTTGTAATTATACGAAGTCCACCAAGTGAAAATCTTTCGGTCTTCAAGCTAAACACCCTAAACCCTAAAGATTGTAAACGCCAAACCCCTAAGGACCCTGAATCCTACAGCCCTGAAAGTCTTCATTCCAAAGCTCTAAAACCCTGCAGCCTTAAAACTTCAAACCCTCAAAACCCTCCAAAGCCTCACGAAAGATGGTAGTCGTTTTTGAATTATATACCCCCCAAAGAGCTAGGAAAGTTTTTGTTATTGAGATTTATTTTCTGTTTTATCCGATTTTTGCGATACATCCTTGTTTTTTTGGGATCCAGGGGAAATTACTCATTGATCATTTTGATCAGATTTTTTCTGATGCCTTGGCAGCGTGAATTTTCAAGGAATGAAGGTGGATGCTCATCGTGCCTTGAACACGGGCGATGCCACGGATTATGTCCTTACCCCGGAGCGGGGGCGGGGCCTTATTTGGGGGCTCGGTTTTTTGGTGTCGGGTCGAAGTCAGGTTGCTTTCAAAGATGGAAAAACAACAGGATTTTTTGATGTTATTTTGGCCACTTTACTGGGAGTCTGTGTGAACCGGTTTTGGACGACAAGGTTTTCTACTTGGTTGGGGGAGGTTAGTGTTTCGAGGCTAGTTGCAGAGTCGAAGGTTAATGCCTCCCAAAAAACACTATATATTTGGATTCTTTCTGTATACATTTGTAGTCTTGTGCGCCGTAGCCAGATTTATTAACTCCTGTTGTGTACAGTGTCCAAAATGTAGATGTTGGAATAACAAGATCATATTTCAATCAAGGCATCGACAGGTTTTTCAAAAATCCACCTGAAATCATGCAGTCCTACCGTGTATTGCAGGACACCCACTACTACATCCTGTTGACAGTGGGCACTGGCATCTCAGTTTCTGGGCGATTCAAAAATGAATTAAGTGAGACTCAGACCCGAACCTTCTTTGTTCTACATTTGTTCTATTTTCCATCGCAGTGATACGTTCAGAGGGAGCTGGTTGGTATGATTCTCAAGTCACGATTTGGAGCCACAGAACTCCATCTTCCAAGAAATCATTAGCCCTTGAATCTTACGGATCCCACCGTTGATCCATGTTTTTGTTTCCTTCAAAACGTGAGCTTATGGAACACATCACATACTCTGGTAATTTGAATGGTGTCCAAACTCAACCAGCATCTTCAAGCGGTAAAGATGAGCCACCCCCAAGAAAACGCATGTTGTATCCATTGCAATGTTCCATCAGCTGGGGATACTTGGCAGGGTGGTTTGTAGTATAGAATATAGTGACTTTTCAAGCCTCCTCAGTCACCTACTCTCTTGGGGTCCAAAAAGTCATCTGTATTGGGTTTAGTATTGGGCAGGTTTCTGGCTTTTGCTTTGCTTTGCAGTCCTGTCTTTTCTTTTCTTTTCCTTCTTATTCCTTTTTGTTCCTTTCCTGTTCCTTTCTAGTCCTTTCCTCCATCCTTTCCTGTTCCCCTCCTTTCCTTTCTTTTCCTTTGAAAAATAATTCTTCATGCCAAATTGGGTCAAAATACGGATTGGTCAAACAAAATAATGAATTCAAGTTTAGTAATACTTCAAAAAGAGATAGCAAGATTTCACGTGTTTAGACACAAAAACTGGTGCTTTCCCAGCACAAAAAACTCAAGATTCACAGGGTGTGAAGGAGTCAACATTCCGGGTTTCAGATTGCCTGATTTTTCTCGTTTGGAGTTGGGACCATGTTGCAGGTGGGATATCATGGCAGTTCTGGGACCCAAACTTTGGTTTGCAACGGCACGTTGGCTTCAGGTTGGCTTGGGGACTGAGGATTTTGGCGGCTTGGGATACTTTTGGAAGAACATGTCAGCAAGTAACTTGAGTTTTGGGATGATATGATATGAATATGATATGATTATGATATGATTCTGATTCTGATATGAATATGTTCATATCATATAATATGTTATGATATGATATGATATGATATGATGTGATGTGATGTGATGTGATTCAGATAATGAGCTTTAAGGATCCCTATAGAATCTTCAAAATCATAAGATAAGAAAGACACGTTGGGTTTCAAACAGTGATCATCAGCCACCATCAAGCGGCCCTTCATAAAGCTGGTTATTTCAAGACTTGATGTGTATGCCCTTATATTGCTGTAACATTTGGATAATTTCGATGGTAAAAGTATGTAAAAGTAGTACTTCCCTATCATGAAACGACATCATTTTTTGGGAGGTGCGACAGGTTCTCAATTTGGAAGGTCTGAGATCCAGCGGCTGAAGTCAGACATTCTCTGTCCCAAAATCAACGGTGACACCAGTTTGACATTAAATATCTGCAGCCAGACATTGCAAATCTAGTTTCGCATCAGGATAGTTTCTGTAAAACTAATGCTGTATCAATCCATCGTTTGATTGGTTCTTAATTTCAAGATGAACCAAAAGCATAAAGAGTACCCCAAAACAATCCCCCGTCCCAACCAACAAAACAACAAGCTCGATTGCATTTTTCGTTGTAGAAAGAAGTCTCCCCTCATTTTTTGCGAAAGCATTTGTGTTACAACCCCCTTTCCCCAACAAAAAACGCAAACTTCGCAGGCTTCGCGGGTCCAGGTGGATGTCAAAGTCAACAGATGCTGCTTGGAAAGCATCGGGGAAGATGGCGTTTTCCCATGGACCTTGATCGATACCAAAACGAACTTTTGTTGAGCAATGGAAAAAACCTGGTTGTTTAGGTTAAATAAGGGATTGTACTACCCAATTATATGGGAATTTCTTGAAGAAAACATGGGCAACTTTTGAGAATTTTGGAACTTGGATTTTGTTTTTTTGGTTCCTTCACTATGCCGTTGTTCAAAAAAGGATCTTTCTGATTTTGCAAAAAACCCAGGTCTGCATCTTCAACGACTCGTCTTGGTCACTTGGATTGACATGTACCAACTTGCCGAGGCCTTCAACCTTAGCTGCCACCTATTCCCGGAACCTTAGTTGGGGTGGAAAGGAAGTGTAAAAGATGGTAAGCCGTAAGCCCCACATTTGAGAGATGGCAAGCCCATCTAAGATGATCATCTAAGTTTGAAAGCATCGGGGTGTAAAATTGTTTTAGAATATTTTAGATGATCTTAGATGGTAAGCCCCACATTTGAGAGACTAGTGGCTCCCAAGAGAAAAGTCTGTATCTCCAAGACTCCAACATGGCTCAGTGGAAAATTGCGAGCATGAAACTGGTGGGACACAAATTCCATTCAACCACTGGAGGAAGAATACTCGCATTTTCTGAGACAGTGTCTTCTGAATTCCAACGAAGAGGTCACTTTAGGGGGGAGATGTGTTTTTCCAATCGTTAAGGGGCCATCTTTCGAATCCAACTTTTTGTGGTTCGAACAGCTATCCGAAGCAGGGAACGAATGTCTGTTTGATCAGATAATATTCAATCTATTCAACTTTAAAGACGTTGCCCATTGTTGAAGAGGTTGACCAATTGACCTTTGATTTTGTAGGTCTTTGGGAATTTGAAAGCATTTCTCTTTCTTCCCTCAGTTCCCAGGTCTCCTGTTCTTCGGATGGCTTTTGACACGTGTGATGTGAGCGGCGGGCCCTGCGTGATCGAATGGAGCAGTTGGAGGATGTTGCCATGGTGGGGTTTCCAAGTCAGATGTTGACATCACCCAAGATACGAAGGGAAACAAAAAACGCCAAGTGCCAAGTGAACGAATCTACACATGTCGTGTGCTTTTTGGGTTTTATTTTCGGCGTAATTGAACGTGCTTATTTTGTTTCTTTGTATGCATGAATGCTTTTTGAACACAATGAAAATTGGAATGAAGCTATTTCCAATTTTTATCTGCTGATATCGATCCTTCTCCGAACCAGAACAAAAGACATCAATTTGGAATCATGTAACACTGTAACAAGATGTAGAGATGGAATGTTCAGACTGTTTACTTTGCAACCTCCTCTTCCTGCGACGCAAGGATTGCATAATTCATGGATTTTTCATCGTTTTTGCAGCGAGACGAGATGCCAGATCATTCTGGATGTTCCAAAAACCCCCAGCCCTCCGTTGACTGAGAAACTAGATCGCTTGATGGACTGCACATTGTGTGTTTTTGGGTGGACTATCTATGTATCTATGTACAGTATGCAGACATATCACACAGATGAGCGATTCTGAAAAATGAGATTTTGAAATTATCAGGTAAGTTCAAGATACTTCAAATATCAAGCATCCCTGTATCCCTCTCACAGGATCACGTGGCCGATGTGATCCTCAAATGGCTGATTCGTTTCGGGATTTTTTTTTGGTTTTCCAGGTTGGTGACATCTTCTGAACCTCTCAGGCTGATGGACAGAAACACATCTCACACAACTTGATGATGTCTTGAGCCAGGTTTTACACATTTTTTTTGGGTGGAATTTCAGCGATGAAACTCTGTAAATCGTCCAAACTGGCTACTGTATGCCTTCCACAGAAATGCTGTGAAATGATTGTTTTGTAAGGAGACTTCCCCCCTATGGATTCCAGATTCTTTCATGTTGGAAATCCATCAGATGGATAATCTTGCCACTATACCCATCATATCCATTCATGTCCTGCTTGCATGACACAGCAGACCTTGTTTAGCTTGCCATGGAAGCTGGAGGGATGCTTCGGAAGGTCTGCAGTCAGCTGCTTGGTGATTGGATTCCCCAATATATCGGCCAATGGCCAAACCCAAGCAGGACTTTATCGGATGGAATAAGTCCCTTGGGGCCCGTTGCCGTTTTTTGTTGAATTTTGGCATTTTGGGCTTCGTCGGCTTTGAATGAGCCCGGATGTGATCTTGCCGCACCTGACTTCTGACCAAACGTTGAGATGTGAAAATGCTTCGCATTTCATCACTCATGTACTCGCTTACATGACACCATCACAATACCTCACACATCCTCACGCATATCAAGCCGTGAATACCTACTGGAAGCGATAGCTTTGCAAAGCTGGCAAAGCTGAATCTAGGGTGGTGATCTTGTGGTGGTTTCAAACGTGATTTAATGCACTGATAGGCAAAACTTGAAGACGATCCGAAAAGATATGTTATTACAATCACAAATCCGTTGACGCTACTGAATATATCTATATAGAATATATAGAATAGTTTATAGATAGATTATCCATGATGATCCAATGAATGATATTAGATGATATTAGATTCAGTTACAATGACTATCAAGATCATTATAGTTCAAACCAGATTAATGTAGAATGTTGATTTGGATGAACTCTGAATTGGTAGACAATTTTTTAATATTTTTTTTACCTAGGACTTTGGGAAATGTATTGGAATAACCCATGTCAAAGAAGTCCAGGTTCGGTTCAAGCCAGCTTTCCTGTCACCCAAAGGAGCAGTCCTGAGCAGTGACACAAACCTCTTTTGGGGGGGAAGTTTTTTGTGCTCCAAGATCCATTGGTGTTCCGGTAACCACATTGGCATTTTTCATGAGGTAAATTGGCTGCCTTTGAGATGTGTAATATGATTCCATACTGGCACCACTTATCGCGGGTCGCCTCGAGTGGGGTTTCCCTATAGTGATGTGCTGCATACTGCACTAGTTACTGTACCATGACTAAAGGGATAGCAGGAGCTTATTTTACAAAATGATCTAGAACATAGAATCCGAGTTTTTGGGTGCATTTGTCAAATTGTGTTGCTGCTCCACGTAGTGAATTTCCTCGGATAGAGTGAGTTCGCAACTTTCTGCGATGGTGTCTGGATTTGAAATTTGCTGCGCTCAAAAAAAAAAGCAATGGCCCATGGTACACCTTAAAGAGACCATCAATTACCAAAGCTGTTGTGGGCCAAAAAACTTCAAAATGACCAATGACCCTGGTTTAGGATCGATGAACTGCTACCAAGGCCTAATCTTGCCAAGGTTTCTTCTTAAGGAGGGCATCTTCTTATCCTTTGAAGGGTCATCCTTTCTATGCAAATAAACCCCCTGAACATCACCTTCGGTGTATCAGTGTATCACATCACGTGATGTGACTTAAGCCCAGCGCTTGGATCATTTTTGTTGTTTAAGAATCATGACATACATTTCTCTATCCATAGTATTTTTATGTGCCAAAATGGAAATGAACATATTCCAAGAGGGCTGCAGAACCTCACAGATTCCGAGTCGCCTTCGCTGCCTCAGCGTTTGGCTCGAACATCGCTTCAAAAGATCCAGCTGACCCGAACGGCACTTTCCTGACCCGAAAATATGGCCACCTTCATTTGGGCAACTGTTCTTGCCACTGAGCTGGAATCCAAAGTTTCATCAAGAAAATGCGCGGATTCCATCCAAACAATTACTCTTCCTGACCCGAAAATATGGCCATCTTCATTTGGGCAACTGTTCTTGCCACTGAGCTGGAATCCAAAGTTTCATCAAAAAAATGCGCGGATTCCATCCAAACAATTACTCTCCTAGGCAGCATGGCGATTTTCTCCCTCACCTGTTGATCGAACGACATGAATGCACGGAAACAGAAAACGGACCCTTTTGGAAGGAAATATATCTTTTTTGTTAAGCAGTTTGTATGTAATTGTACTGTATATAATCATATATAATTGTATATAATCATACGTATATATAATCATATATTACATAAACTACATATACATATATTGTATACACATGATCATATATGATTATCATACGATCATCTTGGTGTTTTTCATATGAAATTTCGTGGGCTGCTTGGTTGATTGTTTTTTTTTCCCCAGGCCACAGTGGTCTCTGCTACACCATGGACTTTTACTCATTTGGACAGCACCTGGACCCTCGAAGTGGAAGGCAACAAGTTACATGTCACTGCTGACTGTCCTGAACCTCGGTACTTGACGTTGTTCAACGGGGCAAACGGGGCTGGGCCGTTGATATTCCCTGCCTGGAAACCGAATCAATAGCGGCGAATAAAGATATATTTAGTGTTTAGATGACATGATCACTCGGATCTTTGGATCAAAACATCCGAAGTGACTATTGTATCACATTGCATGTAAAGTGTTCAAATGGATTGAAGCCACCAACTATAGTTGGTATATAGAGGGTGTTGAATTGTTGGGTCTCGGTCTCAACACAGCATTTGTCAAGGCGACCTTGCTTCATTTTCGGGCCTCCTATCAGCTTCTGGAAAAGGAGATTTGTGTTGGAAATCATCATTTTGAGGTTCCATACTGTTGATTGAAGCTTTTGGAGTGAAAT
>OMLO01001733.1_pt1 | contig 17086 bp, 14 predicted proteins | sample 1674811 | NCBI WGS metagenome assembly OMLO01 (sample SAMN06265003, study PRJEB25207) | coral metagenome | isolation source: Coral host | place: Mexico:La Bocana,Puerto Morelos, Mexico | collected 2008-11-13 | reverse complement strand
AGACCAAAACGGCTTAAAAACCATACCCTTTGGGGCGGCACATACCTATATACCTTATATAGGGGAGTACCCCCCCCGGCCTTCAGTACAATCCAGAGCAAGCTTTCTTAAACAAGAGCTTTAGAACACGACCGAAAATGTTTAACTGAAATCCCACGATGATGGGCTTGGAAGATCGGAAGGTTCCAATGCGCAACTGTAATAGAAGAGTCGATTCAGCGTACGTATACAACAGACGCTTGAATACAGTAAAGAGGACGAGACAGTTGGAGAAGAAAGAATCGAAAAAGCCATAAACCATCAGAAAATTCTCAAGGATTACTTGGACCAGCACCTAGTCTAATATTTAGAAAATACTTGACTGCTAGTGATTGATCTTTGTTATTGGCGCTCTGGACTGCTGACACGTGTCTGTTCAGTAATAGATTACAGATGACGTCAACTATCGCACACGAGGTAATGCCACTTTTTTCTTATGGCCAAAGAGATCAATTACTACTGACTGAAAAGCTGTGAAAAAATACAGCACCTGTCAACCAGCCTGGATAACGAACAGGCTCCATCATTTTACCGTCCAACAAGGAATTTCGGAAAAAAAAAACGCAAAATCCTTGAATCAGTTTCATGTCAATGTGGCCCATAAGCCCGTTAAAATCGGAGTTTTCTACAAAATCAAATGTAAAGGTAGTAAAAAAGTGTACATTGGACAAAGCTTGCGCACTTCAAAAACAAGAACAAAAGAGCCGTCATTACAGCTGATAAGAACTCTTTGTTGGCACAACATTGTGCACAAAACAGTCGCGAATTTGATCTCGATTGCCTACAGATAGTGGACCGCTGTTCGCAGTGGCCGCAAAAATTGCTTCTAAAAGCGTGCGTTCGATGCTTGACAAGAATGAGCACATCCAGATTCCAGACATGTACACTATTTTAGCCATTCCCTGGTAGCACTCTCGCTCATTTTTAAAGGCCTCATTTACATCTTGGCGCCGTTTTTAACGCATAGTTATTTATGCTGAAGACGGTTACAGTATTTTAACGGAAACGTCTAAATAAACCCTTTTTTACTCAGCGACAACAGACATTAAAATATTTTTATCATGCTTGACTACGATTACATTATTTTTGACGTCATCTGTGATCAACTTCCGAAGAGAAGCACGGTAACCTGAATATATGAATTAAACTAAAAGACGATCACTCGGTCTGTGTACTGGGTAATACGCTTCCGAACATACGACGTTGGAATAAAAAATAGAAAACAATAAGAAACTTACCCAGCTCAGTAACTTTGCCATCAATAACCAAGTAGCTCAAACAGCCAACAAACCCTGATTCGAAACCTGACGAAGAACTTATGGAGGAAAAGTCAGGGACACCTCCCACGAACAAATGTTGGTTTAGGTTCAGCCCAGTACTACCACCCTTAGAGATCCCTGTCACAGGTGGCTTGCCATCAACGGTCAGATTCCCCACTTTCTCGTCACGTGATAGAGTAACTGTATGCCACTCAAACCGACGCAGCGGCTGCAGGCTTCTGATTATCGCAGGCTCGAAGCCGAGGTTAAATCTGTAATTGAACGAAAAAATCTGCAGTAAACTGTTTATCCTGATTGTTGGAAGATATTAAAACACAAGGTCGACTCTATGAATTGGTTATCAGGATTTATAACGAGATTAAGCTAAATTGTGTTTAATGAATTTGTGGTACAGTGCCAAGATCCTAAGCCGGGAAGCGTTGTGACTGTCAACTTTCTTGTGGCCTTCTCGACGCAGGCCTCTTACGCAGACAACATTCAACATTCTTTTGGCTTGCCGCGCGATGAGCTAAACGATTGTCAGCGCATCGGGCTACATCGAGTTTAAAAGCTCAAATTATTGGAGAGCCGACGAGAGGTTTTCGCTCGTTTGACGGATAGATGGTGTCAACACCCGCATACCCCTTCAACTGGTTTTACCGCACACTGATCAAAGTCGATGAAAAACGAAGGAAAGTCTAGTCCCACGATTCTAGTGTTTTCTTGTACTAATTTGATTATGCATCAACGCGTTTTAGTAGGCGCTACAAGTCATTTTAATCTATTTTGATCTTAAAAGTAGCCGACAATGGCAAGTTACTAGATAAACTAAAACCGCAACGATTTGGTTAAACGCCAAATTAATTCTGAAGGTCATGAGGGATTCTTTAAAGTCGACGAGTTTATATGATAAAGTCACGTACCTAAACTCGGCAAATCCATCTGACATTCCAAACGATATAAAATCTCCAACGGAACCTTTAATGAGCTGATCGTTGTATAATATAAGGCCATTGGCCAGTTCTGGTGCAAACACGATCTCGACAGAGAAATTAAGGGGCTCTTTGGTTAATGTTGGCAGGCTCAGATAGGATAGCGGTTGCTGAGTGAACTTTGGTACGGTTACTGAAAGAAAAGGATATAAGCAGTAGTTGCAGTGGCAGGAGAGGAACAGAGGAATACTCCACTTGAGTGAAACTGCGATATACTTCAGATAGGTTTCTAAGGAACACGAGCCAATGCTAAGAAAGATATTCTGGAAAAGGTATTGGGTACGATCGACATGAACAGAGAAAATTTGGAAAGATGAAACATCATTGGTGATGTAACAGTATTTTGCTACTTTTTTTCTAACTCTAAAAGACAATTAGTCTTACTCAGAGAGACGTTATAGTTGGTGTGCTACCTAGATCGTGCCTTTTAGTTAAATATCTTCCTCTCATTACTAAGATTTATATTTTTAATTAAATATGAATTAGGGCGGCATGGGCCAACTTTCAATTTAGTTGATTTCAGCTTCTATTTTGACAATGTGATGAAAATAATCAATATTGTAATGTAAAATCGATTGTTAGTGATAGTGCTGCGTCAGGAACATACTACTATTTTTTTGGGGGGTATTTTGCACTTATATTGTAATTTAGAAGTTTAAGTAGAAAATAAGGTATGTAACTGTGCTTTCCAATAGAAAAGGGAGAAAACTCTAAAAGATCCAGTTTCGACAATTTACGGTCATTGCTTAGCTTACCAAAGTGAAAAACTTTCAGTTCAAGGTACGGTTTGAGATATAAAGGAGTAAAGCTCTTTCAACTCGGAACTTTTCTAGAAAATGCCCTAATTCAATTTTTTTACAATGTACCTTTTATTTCTAATGTTCCGTTTCCTTCTGCTGTTCCTTCGATATTCGAAGCTTCGCAGAAATAGATTCCAGCATCCTCTTGGGTCACGTTAGCTATCCTAAGTACTCCATCACGTACAGTGCTATTGACAGGAAGTGAACCGTTCAATTTCCGCCATATCAGCTGTGGTGCGGGCGATCCGCTGGCGATGCATGTTAACTCTGCGGGCTCACCTACCTTTATACGGGATTTTTGTGGTGTAACTGTGACTTTGGGGGCCTCTAAGAACAGAGAGAAAAGGTCCTTGTCGTTTTAGAGTAAAAACTATTCTAACTCTTTTAAGTAGTTGTTCAGAATTGTATCTACACGGACCTAAAAAGGGTGGAGTAGTCAGTTAACAAAAAAAATACCTGGCCATTTTGATTTAGAATGCTGAAATTTCGCGGAGGCAAAATACAGTCAATAAGTTTGTTTTACAGCACTTGTGTAGGTGGTCTTCAAACGGTTGTGTGACTGCTATGGAATAAAAATTAGAGTCTAATCCAAAGAATTACAAACCTTGTACAAAGATGGCAACCTGTGACTGCACAGATCCTACTCTGTTGGTCACATTGCAAGCATAACCTCCTCCATGGTAATGCTGGGCGTTGGTGATAACCAGAACTCCGCCTTCGACAACTATTCCTTCTGGTAAGGAACTACCAACACGGGACCACTGAATTTCGGGTTTTGGGATTCCAGTCCCGCGGCATTCAAGTGTCAATGACCCGCCCACAGGTACAGTTTTGACAGACGCTCCGCCAGTTATTGTCACACTGGGAAGATCTGAAAAGAAATGCAATCCAAAAATACTTGTAGAGGGCATTCCGGTCAACAACGCAAACAACGCGAAACTTTTCCAGCCTTTTACTAATAGCTTTTCTTGTTGTTTACACGTCGAATATATCTATCTAGTTGTGGTGCCAGTAAGAGAAGAATCGAAGGAAGAAAGGTTAAATAAAGGAAACGTCCTTACACAAGCGAATATTGATTAAGCTTAGTGAAAGGTTGGAGATATTCCGAGCACCAGACGAACTTTCACACTTGTAGAATTTAAATTTAAATTTTTGTACATAATTTATACTTTTTAGAATTGCAATTTTAAATTCTATATCTGTAATTCTTTATTGATGCTTTTTGTACTGGTCACCGATTAATACTAGTCAATCTATATCTTGATCGACTGACCGGTCTTTACCAGGATAAATAAAGTTATTATTATTATTGTTATTATTATTATTATTATTTTTATTACTATTCTTAAAAATCGAACTTCACATTAGCCGCACGAATGTCACGGGTACATAGGAGTACAAAAATCTGTGTAAGACTGCGGTTCGACTGCGATACGACTGGAGTTTCAGCAAGATAGACGTCGGTATAATTTGTCTAAAATAGATTCCACAGGGACACCTATGGAAAACCGGAAACGCGTTCCACCTCTGTAACACACCCAGGCTGTATCCTCGCATAAAATATCACGCTCTGTTACATTCCATAAACGTCGCTTCCAAAAACATTCAACCAGAAATGAAAACAAAAATAAATTACAAACCTTCTACTGTGAGTGCGACGGGTTTCTGAGAAAATCCGGCAGAATTGGTAGCCGTGCACATGTACCGTCCTTCATCTAAGCCCACAAGTCCTGTCAGAGTTAACACATCGTTTGCAACCAAGTGTCTTCTAGGAAGGTTCGTCCCTTCTTTTGTCCACGTGATCACAGGGTCTGGTACGCCGGATGCATTACATTGGAAACTAACATTTGACCCCGGCGAGGCGACCAAGGCCTGCGGGGAAACCACTACCTGTGGTGAAACTAGGACCAAATCGTAGAAATTTGTTTTTGTTCCATGTTTTTTCTACGATACTGAATCTGTTGTTACTAGATAGGGGCAGAAGCCTATCGATGGGGAGATGTATTTCGAACGAAAATATCGCAGCATCATCTAGAACCTTATTGACGACAAACAATTTATTCTCATCTCAAGTGCGATAGAAGGCAAATTCCCCACCCATTAGGGCAAGGTAAAACACTTTGTTCTTCCTTTAATTAATGTAAAGTTGAAAGAGGACATGAAAAACACAAGCAATGTCCAATATTGCGAAAGCATAGTGCCTTGAATTTGAAATTTTATTACCTCTCGATATTCTCAGATACTAGTTTAACATCCAAAAAGAGGCCCGAGAGAGAAGATTTCTGTAAAGCCCTGGTTAAACGGTGCATGGTAGTCGACGAGAGTTGTTTCTCCGCTAACTATCATCATCTATCATACGCGTCGTCAAACGGGAAAAACTGTAATGGACTATCAAGAATTCGAACAAACTGAAAATGAATGATAGTTGATGATAGTCGATGATAGTGTGCATGATAGTTGGTGGTCAAACGGAAGCGCGCTTCAACTATCATCGACTATCATATGCTGTTTGACCTAGGCTTAACATGGAGCTAAGACTATATATGGTAGTTTTAGGGTGATAGGATATTTAAATCTACCTTAATATTGTCAATTTGGAAATCCTTACCAAACACGGCGACACTCGTAAAACCCTCACTCGAACCGGCGGCATTACTAGCGTGACAGCGGTACTTGCCCGTGTGTTCCACTTCCACCTTGTTAACAATCAGTGTTCCTTCGTCTTGCTCACTTTCGCTTGGGATACTTCCGTTAACTTTCGACCATTTGACAGGAAGTAACGGCCTAACGAGGCAAAAGAGGCGAAGGGAACTTCCATGATTCACGGAGAGCTGGGAAGGAGTAACCTCGACGCGAGGAGGAACTAGGACATAATACAAAGTCGTTGTCAATGTGGAAAAATTAATCTCTTCACTTACAGAGTTGAATTACAAATAGGATCTGAAGGAACCAGTTGGTTTTCCTGTTATGTTGTCACTTCAACGCTGAATGCAATTCAAGTAAGCGTTTCCATCTGTATTGTGACCTCTGAAAAAACCTGGTGACAATAATCTATCGTATTTGGTATGTCTTTCTCTCGGAAAACAAAGAAGCGTAAATTATCAGTTGCAAAAAACTACAATAGCTCTGCATTTTCATGGAACGTCCGTTTCTTTGCTTGTTGACTTATACTTCAGGATTATAAAAATGAAAAACCTCTCCCTTCAGTGCAGCTAGAAGGTAGTCTAGAGAACGGAGTTACATAGTAATTCAAACGATCAATAACAAGTGATAATTTAAGTATACAGAGTATTCAGATATCATTGAGTGTTGAGCCTGGCATCTGTTCTAGGTCCTGTGACATCTCCTTACCTATGATCTCTAATAGGACATTAGTGCTGTCTTCTCCTTCATCGTTTACAGCCTTGCAAGTGTATGTTCCCGCGTCTTCGGGGCCTGTAGACGGAATAGTCAGGAGACCATTCCTAACAAGGGCACCGTCGGGTAGATCAGAGTCTAGTCTCTTCCAGGTGATGCTTGGAGTTGGTATACCAGAAGCTTTACAGCGGAACTCGGCTTTTTCACCTTCGATTACCGCTTCAGAAACAGATGCCACAGCAACTTCTGGAGCTTCGTGAGCCACGGTCACTGTACAAGTAAATTAACTGAACTTAATTAGTTAATTTAAGAGTAAGGCATTTCAGTTACTCGGAACGCACGATAATTCAGCCGCTGGAGACAATAATAATTATATTCAGTGTATTCTGGTGTCACTTGAGGGTCTTAGGGTCTTCATGACTGAACACGATTATCTTAAGCTGTCAAATTATCTTTTAGGGAGCACTCAAAGAAATGATGATAAACACCCTCTTATTTCTAATGGTATCTCTCAGGATCAAATAATGCTCGAACCGCGCCCAGATTGGTCTCCTTTGAGGATTTTCCGACAAGCATCCTTTGACCTTTTCATATCGGGATCACCAAGGGGTTTATTTGAGATAAATTCCACGCAGTCTCTCTTTCGTTATCATCGCCTCTAGAATTAAGTATTTCTATTATGTATCTCACTCGCGGAACGCACTTGTGCACCTCTAAGATGTACTTCTATCTTTAGGCCGAGCCTGGGTTGTTCGAAAGGTGAAACATTATCCGACGGGTAGCGTGGTTTATTTTCTGTTAACCATAGTTAATATTAACTATGTTTTAACACTTAACAGCTGGTGGCTTCGTTATCCAGCATTCGAACAACGGGGGCCTGGTGTGTAACTGTTGTTTCGAGAATCAACTCAGGTTACTGGTTTGGAAAAATTAAAGACTATGCCAAAAGCTTTGAAGGACTCACTAAAAACTTCTGAAAACTATTTTTACCTATCAACTGAACACTCTCCCGTGCTGTCCCAACCAAGTTTCTAGCTTGGCACGTGTAGGTGCCCTGATCTCTCGGCCCGGTGTCATCGATGATCAGTTTGAACAAACCAGGCCTGCTTTCTACCTGCTGGAGATTGGGTTGGGAATCTTCAGGTGCAATCCATTGAACAGACGGAGGGGGGTCACCTGCGGCAGCACATTCCAGAATCACCGTGGTACCCGCTGTTACCGACACGGGACTTGGCGGGCTTACTATGATGTTGGGTTCACCTGCGAAATAGATCATAAGTGGACAGTCGATTCCTTTCACGTCAGGAACCTAAAAGTCGTTAAACCTAAGAGGATATCAGATGATTTTAAAAATAGTCCTAGCGCGAAGATCTCCGGACAGGAAAAAACTGAGAAAATCCTGTTAGATTGATACATTAAGTAAGCTTTAACATTGCTTCAGCATCTATATTATATTGAGAAAGAAAACGCAAGAGCGATAGAATTTGCAATCGGTTCGATGCACTCTAGTATGCAACGCTTTCGAGTGGTATACCACGGAGTATTCCAAGAGTGTCAGGTGGGATATTCCATCGTATTCCACGATAGTGCGTTGTAAAAGTATTTTATACAGCACTGTAGATACAACGGGGCCAACACAAACAATACCACCTACGCGCGGCGATGATGGGAAAGTTTAGTGTAATAACGTCGAATTTACTACGGCTTTCTTGTGTTATGATTGGCTTTATTTTCTATGGCATGGTATCAAAGTAGTTAGAACTTTAGCGGTTCTACCTGTGTATGGCGAATAATTGATTTAGGGAACATGAGTTACCTTGAACGATAAGTAGAGCGACAGCCTCAGTGGATCCCATGACGTTTGTTGCCTTGCAGATGTACTTCCCCTGGCTGTCGCCTGAGGCTGGTGAAATCACCAAAACGCCATTGTTACTGCTGTTCAGAGGTTTATTTTCCTCTGTTTCCCAGACCACCGAGGGCGGTGGATTACCAGCTTTGACTACACAACGGAAAACAACAGTGTCCCCTCCTGTAACTGTTAGCTTTTTTGCAGGCATGATTTCTATCTTTGGCATCACCTGACCTAAAAGAGTTGTAACAAATGTTCTTAAACTCATTAATAGTGCATCGAGTTTAAACAAAGGCAATCACGACCGGGTGGTGTTTGGATATCTGATCTTATTTAAAAAAAAGATTTTAGCGATTTTCTTTCTCCGTTTTCTCCTTAGTCGTAGTTTCGATTGAGGATTAACCATATTTCCTATACCCAGACGTTCGTCCTCCGTGTTTGGAAAGGTCGTCAAACAATCTTTCGTGTTTGATATGTTACTTGTTACATTGGTGTTGTTGCGACTCTTGTTCCACAGATTGCTCTGTAATCCTGGATATTGTTTCCACTTAATTTGAACTCAAACTCAAGGAGGCTATGTACATCCACTTGTGTAAAAAGCTCAGTTTAACTCAGCGAGTACATCACGTCAATTCAACACTTTTACGGCTTCTTTCTTTGTTATAAATTTTATGTATGCAATAAATACAGATAATTATGCATGCGTCCCCATGTTGTTATAAGTTAAAAAGGTTTTTCAAACACTTTTTGCAACTGACGAAGATGCGAGTCACATGGAGACATGTTTTACAAATTGATAAAACGTGATATTTTTAAAAAATAGCGATTTATTTGCTGCTTTCTTGACCATACTGTTGTTACACTTTTTCACATTCTGTACTCGTGCTTTAGAAAAATCGCTATAAACTAATTACAGTCTGCTTTAACTTTAACGATTTTGTTAACATTTTCGTTTTGGTATTCTAGGAGCATTTTGTGTACAAATGAAGATACTTATATTTTCAGTACTGTTTTGATCAAAATTGCAGCAAAAATGCCTTGATAGTGTTCCTTTAACTGCGCAAAGATCCTTTTCTCGAGCTCTAGATTTCTCTGTCCTCATCACTCACTTCTGACATTTATAGTACTTGTTGCTTGTTCGACTCCTTTCTTGTTTTGTGCGATGCACACATACATTCCTTCGTCCTCTTTCGTCACTTCCTGGATTTGCAACAATCCGTCGACAATCACGTGATTGTCTGTTAACTCGTCACCAACCTTTTTCCACTCTATGGAGGGGTACGGATCTCCCGAGACCTGGCATGTAAGAAATACCGAAGCGCCCTCGTCGACAGTTTGGTTTGCTGGTGATATGGCCGCAGTTGGGGGTACTGAAGTGTCTGAGGAAGAACAAGATGGAAGCCGAATTACATCAGTAAAACTAGCCAGTCAAAGGACCTTCTCAAAAAAAGTTTTACTCCTCATTAGCTTGATACAAAAGTTTATTTGCCGCTTCAGTGACCAGATTTTTACCCTTGACAACACAGAAAGAGAAGTTCTCTTCTTTATTCCTATCGACCTAAACATTACACTCAGACAATTCCCCTTGGGTGAAGTTATATGGTAAAAGAACATAATATTATTATTGCTTGTGGGTTTTCTAACTTTTTAGACAGTTCACAGAAACCGCCACACGGAAACTTGTCGGCGTAAAACTTGTTTTCCTCGTCCAAGCACCGTAATGACTTGGCCAAAGATTGACTGAGTATTGCCGATGTCAAAATAAACGAAAACTGTTTTGGAGTGGGAACTTGTTAGACTTCGTAGATTTAATTATGGTGTATTTTTTACAATACCTCTTTTGACAGTGAGGGTGACTAAGAAACCATCGGCTCCGATTGCATTAGCAGCTGTGCAAACATAAGCGCCACCGTCCTCAAGATTTGTAGAGGAAATAATCAGCAATCCATTCTCTGATGAGGAAAATTGAGGGAGCCGACCGTTTTCACGTGACCAGCGAATAGTTGGAGTCGGGTCCCCTTCTGCGGTACACTCGAACAAGGCCTGTTCACCTTCTAAAACAGTGAGTGTGATGGGTGTGACCGAGATTACAGGTACGCTACCAGGAGCTACGAGAAAGATGAAATAAGAGGATAAAACAAAAATGATACAAGTGTAAAATAAAACAATTGAGAAGTGAATTTTTAAAGTAGAAATTTTCAAGGTTGAAATATTGAATTTTTTCCGACTCAATGTTTCAACCTTGAAAATTTCTACTTTGAAAATTTCCTTGTAATTTCGTAGTAATACAATTGAGAAGTGATTAATAAAACAATTACATTGCGTCAAAACGGAATCATTGTAATGCAGTGGATGTTCCTCTGAAGCGATTAGGACGAGAACAAAATAGAATTACTAATGTGTTAGTATTGGCTAAGAAATCTTCGAACTGACGAATTCACTATAACGTCTCAAGGTTCGTTACTGTGACTTAAGAATGTCGCTCTTGTAAGAAGAATTAACTTATTTAGTCTACCGACCATTCTAAAGAGAGCGTTGTTTTATAATGGTCGGGTTGCGATTATGAATTTTATATTTTGTCATGGATTTTTGAAAGAAAATGGAATCCTCGGTAAAATAACGTTTTGCAGCTTTCGGTTGAACATTGTACAACTGTTTTTTTTTTAATTGTAAGAAACGCAGTGACCGTCATACCAGAGACATTCAAGAAGGTTCCCGTACTGGATATACCACCCAGGTTAGAGGCAGTACAGAAGTATTCTCCTTCGTGCTTCTTTTTAACCGCGGCAAACGTCAGCAGTCCGTTACCATTAGACGACTGAGCCTCCGGTGGCAGTCGACCGCCAGGACCACCGTGCCACTGGAGTACTGGTGCGGGAAAACCAGAAGCCGAGCAACGAAATTGGGCCGAATCTCCCTCTCGGACACTCAAACTGGCAGGACTTACGAAGACCTGGGGCCTTGTTACTAAGAAACGAGGGAATTGGTTAGTACCGCCGGCACTTGATTGACACGAATAATATAACCAAGTTCAGTCTTTGATGCTCTCTCACCTCCTACTCTTAGCTGTACGGTCACCATGTCTTCGTTAAAAGCGTTTTTACCAGTGCATGTGTATGTCCCTCCATGTATAGACCGGGTGTACTTGATCGTGAGCACTCCGTTGTCATTCTCGGCACCTTCAGGAAGAGCACCATACATGCCACGGGTCCATTTCAGTTGGTAATCAGTGATACTCTTGGCTTTGCATTTGAACTGAGCTGTTTGATTCAAAGGAACGCGCAGCACTTTTGGCGAGACTGACACGGTGATGGGATCAACACGCAAAGCTATTTAAAGGAAACAAGATACACTCCGTGAAACAAGAAGACCTCATTTCCTAAATTACTGCACACTGAAATTTAGGGAAGCAAAACAACGCATACGCTACTAAGAATCATTAGTGCAATAAATGGAATAAATCTTCTGTCTATCGGTCGAGCAACCTACTTTTAACAGTTAACGTGCAACAGTGGTTTCAGCCAACTGGATAAAGGGAAGATATCAACTCTCTATAACTTGGTGACCAAGACAACTACCATCTTGTCATCAAATGTCTTTTATCCCTACACGGAACTCACTGCGTTCCCGTATAGTCTTCTACACCAGCCGGGTCGAGGTGGAGTAACGTAAGGAAATTCATTAGCTCCAGACAGAGAAAAGTGTCTTATCGAATGAAATTAATGGGAAGTGGAAGAGAACAAGTAATACGTTGTGTTCAGTTGAAGATTCTTCCTTCACAAAAATGAAACTGTTAGTGAAAAAAGGTTTTACGTTTCTTACCTTTTACAATCAGCTGAGATGTAGCTGTGTCAAAGCCATATCCGTTTCTAGCAGTACACTCATAGGTTCCTTCATCTTCCTTCCTTACTCTCCTTATTAGCAGGATTTTTCCCGACACTACCGCCCTACCGGAAAGCGGCTTTCCGTTCTGTCGAGACCATGTGATTCTTGGTAATCCTTTTCCGCCAGCAAAACAATAGAACGTGGCGTCTTCTCCCTCTGTCTTTATTCTTTTCATTGGTCTGATTTTTACAGTTGGCATAAATCCCGCTAGACGTAAACGAAATGTCAAACTAAGCAATGGTTTAAAGATGTAAGAAAAAAAAATTGGAAAAAAATCCTAGGGTGTTGCCATCCGTAGTCACACAGAATGAAAAAAAAGATCTATAAAGGAAAGTCTGCTGACTAAACGTAACATGCTGTCTCTGAATAAACAAAGATTATGTTTATATTCCATAATTTGTGTGATGTATTTATCTTGGTTTATGAAAAGGGTGTTAATAACAATCATGGACAAAAGTGTTGAGACATTTTGCAAAACTAACGCTTTCAAAGTAACAATGATACTTTTATTTTGAATGAAAACACATTTTTCCTCTATAGTCTACCCCCTCCCCCCCAAACAATGTTGCAAAACGCTTCGTTGATGTTTATTTGCTTCCAACATCGAAAAAGGGGGAAGGGGAGGCTACCTTTCACGACGGGAGAGAGGAGAATTCACAACTAGGGAAAATAATTTCCATATGTCTCAACAACTTTTGTCCATGATTGAAGATTTTCCCCTGGTGGAAGCGTTTGTTCTCCAAGGTATGTGAATTAAAATTCGAAGGGTAGGTAGTCTTTTTTTCTGAACTCTCTTATCTTCCTTTTGGCGCTCTTTTCTATTTTTTCGTCACTTACGGATTTTTTAGCCTTTAGGAATCGTGAAATCAAAGTGTGTAGTTAATTTGGCGCAAAGAAACGTAGTCTTTATTAAAACCCTTTTCATGAATCCAGTCATATATGAGATATGGGGTTTTCGCCAAACGAGATAATTGTCAAACATATAAATCACTGCCACCCTGATGGGAAAACTAATTCTTTCAATTTTTTTCCCGTTGAACTCTGTATGGCTAGTTTTTCATTTCCACGATGATATTTCTTTCGCAGAACATAAACCAATCAGGAAGCAAGTACCGTTTGTGATTTATCTTAGAAGCACTATAAAAGGTTTGCATTCATTTTGTCCAATCACAAAGTCATATTACTGAGAATTTTCAATATAAAGCTTCGTTGAATTGCACTCCAACTGTACGGATAGTTTACCTGGAAGTTTAACACACTTTTGGCCCGGCTTGGTTGGATCTCCCGCGTACCCCTTTGCACATCTAGAAGGCCGTGAAATATTAGTAAGAAATCTAACGGACTGTTTAACTAACTGACTGACCGACTGACTAACTTACTTAAACGTGACTGACTAACTAACCGACTGGTTAGAGTTGGTGAAAGCCATTCAGCGCATGAGCTGGAAAGGTGGTGATTCAGGAAAGGATTGCCCCTCAAGTAAACTCCAAGTAAAAAAGTTTAACAAGTCCTTAACGAGGTACTCGAAAACCGTATACAGAGAATAACAGGTCATCATCTTGTTAGCCAAGGTGATTATTGGCTAGAGGGAAAGTTATCACCTCTTACTTTGTTTGCTATTAAAAGTTTTAGTTTAAACTGAAGTTTGCTCGTGATTTAGTAACAGGAATCATTCCGTCTACATAGTTTATGTTACTTTCGTGGAGTCAAAGGGCTCCTTTACCTGTTACATGTCCTACCAGAATAACCAGTTTGACAGGCAGTGCAAGTTGGTTTACCGTCCGACTCAATCTTACAGATCCGGCTGAATCTGTTTTTGTACAAAAAAACTAATCAGTTTTAGTAAATAAAACCAGTGATAATATCGATAAATTCCGATGCACTGTCATGGTATTACTCACTGGTTCGAGGCAATAGTCAGAGGACATGGACATGGCTGACAATCTTGTGGAGTTCCTTGTGTAGCGTCGCCATAGAAACCGACTGCACATCTTTCACACTGAGAACCTGTAGTATTGTGATCACATCTCTGGAAAAAATTGCGATTACAGGGATAAGTTCAAAATTCTCTATAAAAAAAGAATTAACGGAAGAGAGATTAGCACGTACGTATAATGACTAGGCATTTCAAGGGTGTTTGAGACCCTTCTGCGCATGAGTGGAACAGTCTTCAAAAATGATATTTGTGAGAAAATCGTTCTCCATCAACCTTGTGAGGCGGGTGAAAATAATAATACCGGTATTGAAGAACTGTTTTGTTACAATTCATCAAGTTAGGAAAACCATGAAGAAGGTTTGGATACCCGTTCTTAATTAGCATAAATTTGGACGATTTTACTTCTCTTTACTCCTTGGTCCTTTGTCTCGATTGAGAAGATATGTCATTCGAGACAGTGTTTCATCGGCTATCCAGACACCTCGAATTTGGTAAAAAAATACTTCGCTGCGCGTCGTATTTTCAACTCTCTTTTCGGTGTTTGGATATCGCAATGAAACACTGTCTCTCGTGTTTGATATATGACATGAAAGATTTAAACGGAATTTTTGCATTTAGAGTTGAAAATCGTCGAGAAATACGATGTCTTCGAGAGGGGTTTTCTAAGGAGCTAGAGACGAAAGCTACTTTCATCCCGTAGCCATCTTGTTTCGATAGAAAAAAAGAGAGGACGAACATCGGAAACTTTAAACATATTCGCAGATGTGCTTGCAAGTTAGAAGAAAGAAAAGCGTATGTGCTTGTAATCAACAAACTCGGCCTTCACACAACATAAACATGATAAATGTTCTTTACAAACAAAAGGTCAAAAGTTGGTGGAATAGCGATTTTCGAAAGGCACGTAAAACTCTAACCTGACCCGCGGTGAATTCGTGGCGCCCGTAATAGTATTACGATTCTCCATCGGTTAAAAAAGTGGTGTCAATCAAGACCACGCATGCGCTTTATCAGTACAATGGCCGTTTGAAATACTCTCAGCCATTTGAGTATAAGAGGTTGAATGACTTAAAATTTCCTTGTGTTATTTTGCGATAAAGTAAACGTTTTCTGTTAAATCCTCAAATTCAATTTTAAAGAGATGGTTTTTTTAATTTTGAGGTAATTTGAAGTCTCATGCCTGCCAGGAAGGTAAAGGTACAGTCTGCATACGAGCCAGTGGCCCATCGCGCTGGAGCTTATCCCGGTTTCTGTAGCATGAAACGACTAGGAATATTTCAGTCTACTCCCTCCGGTATGGGATGCTAGTCTATCGCAGGGCTACCCCCAGCAATAAATTCGCCGGTACCCATAAAATATACACACCTGGGTTGAGAGAGGCACTGCAAGAGTCAAGTCTTGCCCAAGAACACAACGCAATGTCCCCGGCCACGGCTTGAACCCGGACCGCTCGATCCGGAGTAGAGCGCACTAACCATGAGGTCACCGCGCTAACTCCTTACCAGGTATCGAATGAAATTCCTCTCAGGATGTTCTGTGCTATCACATTAAATAATTAAGGTAGGATATATTATTATTATACTCACTAGACACTGTCCTCTTTCTGGATCACATTCTTTTGAATGTTGATTACACGAGCATGCTATGCAAGGACTGAAATCAGGGCCTGCGTACGAGCGTGTGTATCCGCGGCCACAACGCTAAAAATTTAAACAAAGAAATAAAAGTGTTCTCACTGGGTTACAGATGAATATGGGACGTTCTGAAAACTTTCGAGAAGCACGAGGTGATCGCAGTTGATGGGTAAGAGAGGGAGAAAATAACACATCTGAAGCATTTATTTCTGTTCTGTTTACCTATATAAACCTGTTCTGATATAAGTACCTTAGCATTGGCCAAACAAATCAAACACGTTCTCGTTCTTGGAAAGCTTAGAATTAACCTAACCTCTTCTGTGGCGACCGCAAATATTTATAACTGGATGAAAATCGAATATCGAAAGAAAAACAAACGTTCAGCTTTCGCCTCTTAGTCTTTTAGCTGACGAGAGGAATAAAGGCTGAAACTGAAAAGAGGTTAGATCCACCAGGAGTAGCTCCCAGGTGAACTTTCAGGCTCACCTGACAAGAAGTTCCTGAATACTCCGGTGGGCATGCGCAATCCTCGATCTTTTTGGCTTTTCCAAACCTGGTTTCTTTAGGTACAGCGGTATCCAAACTAACAGCATAAAGGCTAGGGAACAATAGGAAGAACTTAATTGAAATGAAAATAACTGTGAAGCTTGGCGAAGTAATGGTAAGTAGTCGATCGTGGGATAACTCACTAAGCCCCCTGTAGTTCAGTGGCTGGAGGGTCGGAGATCCACTTATGTCCAGGATTGAACGCAAGTATTGTTCAATTAGTACTTCATATTTGGTAGGGTTATCTGACATTTTCATATTACTTCATATTTGACAGAATTGTGTGTGTTTTGGTGCCTTTTTACCAATGAGGACACTTTGTGATGCTTATCATAAGGAATTTGAATCTCATTAGCGTTCAATCCTGGATATATCTGACAAATCCAGACCAATCACGATTGGAATTGGAATTAAATGTGGGTGGCTGGATATAATACAGTGGGTTGCTGGATATTAGAACTCGAGATCGATGATATCTGTTTGTAATTGTTTTGCAAGTTTCACTATAGACAGTAAATATTTTCAGAAGTGTTCCAACAGGAGAAGTCTAACATTTGGACCTCAGAGAGGCATTAATTTGTTTCCGTACCTCTCGAGTTAGGATTTATAATTTCTAGTTTCCCGACGTTTTAAATATTTAAACACAAGGGACAGGGAATCTTAAAATCAGTCATTGCTTGGGACTATCATGGACCACGTCTAAATAACAAAATACTGTGAATAAACCCTGACCTGGCTTTTGTTGTGGTGGTACTGTAGGTCGCGCGGACTAAGATGCTGTCCACAGCTGAC
>OMLO01001732.1_pt1 | contig 17091 bp, 6 predicted proteins | sample 1674811 | NCBI WGS metagenome assembly OMLO01 (sample SAMN06265003, study PRJEB25207) | coral metagenome | isolation source: Coral host | place: Mexico:La Bocana,Puerto Morelos, Mexico | collected 2008-11-13 | reverse complement strand
ATCTAGAGTCACCTTGTCTCCTAAGCCAACTTAGTGATTTCTCGTATAACGTTTGCTGCTATGAAAAGTTCCCTCGGAGAAATTGCTCGGTATGGAGGATGACCCTCTCTCACCGGGGACAAGTCCGACAAGCTAGTATTAAAAGAGGCCTTCAAAAGGTAGTTGGGAAACCATTGAACAAGTGCCAAAAATAATGGAACAATTTTGCAGTCCTACAATATGGAAACTACGTCTTCATTTTGTAATGCTGACCCCGGTTGTTCAAAGGATGGATAACGCTATCCACTGGATAAATCGCAATCTAGTGGAAAAGTGTTGACAAAACAAACCACGGTATCCACTGGATAGTGATTTATCCGGTGGATAGTGTTATCCAGTTTTTGAACAACCCGGGCTTGGAGGATAACTCTCTTTCTCCTCCTCACCCAAGCAACTGTTGAAAGATCTTGAATAAGTCTAGTTGTTGCTGGACTTGGACTTAAGCCATTTTCAGTATTTTAACGGTGAGTGCCAACACTTTGAATTCTCAATTTAATGTAACATATAGCTAAATTCAGTTTCGGGTCGTTGGCATTTCACAGAGTACCCAGCATCAATCTCCATCGCAGCATTGCGAAATTGATACATCAACCTTTGTATGATGATGAATTTGTTTCATAACTTACTACTGCCAAAAATGTTTTTCCCCGCAGAAATATAAGAGTATTAATTCAAATTTCTCCTTATTCTTCTATCAAACTGTTTGGGTCAAGCATCAGGAATCATATGTTAAACATATAATTGTAGTTTTACGCCTAATGTTAACTATTAACTTTTAAAATCGCCGTTTCTAATCTAACATTTACTCTCGAAGCTTAGTGCTCTGGTTTTACTTCTTACAATCTCCTGCAAACTGTTCATAATCAAAATAAAAAGCCCGCAACAGGGACACTAGAAATCGCAAAGCGTTTCTTTAAACTATTTTATACTAATGATATTAAAAAATACATTATTGATCTTTGTTGTTTACTTTTTAAGAATAAGCCATGGATTCTCCTTTTTTTAAAACTTGCAATAATTCTTAAACAAGCAGGAAGTACGCTTAAAATATGTTAATAGAACTTAATTATCAATATGGTTGTTGGGGAAGCCAGTTCTGTAATTTATTCATCCACAGTAGGCTCTCGCTATTTTGAACACGATCTACGTCAATTTTCTCGTTATCTCGAACAGATATTTCTTGTAGTATTACGAGGGATGAGTTGCTATGCGTTATCTCAAACACGGTTACTGCGATTCCCTCGCTATTTCAAACCAAATGTCAATAGGCCCCGTTATAATAATTGCAGGGCTATTACCCGAAGAATTTGACATAGAGGGAGTCTACCGAATGATATTTTCAGTTCTACAAACAAAACTGCTTAGCTTCACAGTTGCTGGGTTTAAAAACAGGTATTCAAAATACCAGTGTTTATACTCAACCAGAGTCAAATGATAACTGATCAGTAACTGCCACAAAACTTGTTGACAATTGGTCGAGCTGGCTCACTTTTACAGTTGCTCTTCACTTTGTTTCAGTGCAGCCTTCTTACAACTTTGACAGTCACACGTCTTCAAGAGATTTGAAATGCATCCATCTAAGTATGGAGACAAAGCACAGCTGATATGTATAGCATTCGCTGCTGCTTAAAAATCTTCTGTATACTTTTTTCAAGAGGAAGAAATAACTCTTATCAACTTACAACCCTACCTAGACAACTTACCAGAGTAACTTAACGGCACGTGACAAAAATTAATTGTGACTCACATCTTTTAAGGAGTTGTCTACAACAGGAACATTTAACGGGAAAGTTTAGGGATATGAGGCTTGAAAGTCCAAGAGATCGAGAACCTGAAACTTATGAAAAGCGTTATAGACGTTTCCGCTCCAAAGAAATTCTCATAAGACATTCTCAATTTCGACATTTGTTATAGATACGATTAATTAGTAATTAGACTTCGTGTCGTACAATTCTGGGAGTAATCGTGCTCGTAATTTCAAATCGGCCTCGCGCTTTGCGCTCGTCCAATTTTGAAATTACACGCGCGATTACTCCCTGAATTGTACTCCACTCGGCCCAATTACTATTTCGTATTTGTACTGTTATTTGGACTGTATTCGCTGCAGTTGGATAATAATGTCTAGGTATCAGACCGGGCACTGTCCCGAATAATCGCGTACGATCAGTATGATTTCTGATGGCTTATGTTCTTGAAACAACTCGCTTTCACCTAAAAGTTTCCTTTTCTTTTTCTTCCAATTCTCTTTCCCTACTTTTTGTTGAACATCAGACATCATTACACAGCTAGTCGACTCTCAATCAGAATTTCGCGGTTTGAGTTTTTCCAGTGCGTGATCGTGGAATTTTTGTGAGCATATTCAGTCGTGTAATAAATCTCACATTAACCAAGCTTGCTCGGAACCGTACTAGGAAAATATCGGTCCTCGGTCTTTTTTGTACGGACTTCGCTGTGCTCGGTCCTTGCTGTCAAGCTTGATTACAGAATACATATATCACATCACAGTTTAAAAGCTAACTAAAGCTGTACCTGGTAAATATGGACCCAACACAGCATGGACATCGGGTCGGTCAACGAAGTGTAGTGCCCAAATGAAGTGTTCTAAAGTTAAGGATGGATTTTTTCCGCCAAGATGACTTATAAGCGCTTCTGTAGGACTTTCCGCTACTTGTTGTTGGGGTAACAAGTCATCCAAAATCTCCTTCTTAATTCCCAATTTTCTTCCGAGGTGTTTCAATCCTTGCACCTTGTTAGTGCGCTTTTTCGTGTTTAACAGTTCACACACAGTGTCCATGACGTCTGGTTCTGCAATCAGGTCTTTTATCACAGAACATTCTGAAACTATAACAATAACAACAAATCACAAACCTTTTTTCCGAGTCATGTTTAGAACAATAATCTAAATAGGGTATAAAAAGTAGACTATATTGCGATTCACTACTTTACATTCCCACTGCCAAAACCGCGTCAGTGTAAGTTAATTTGTTATATGACTTAGTGACTTAAGCACGGTTTCTGAGTTAATCAAAGCTATAACAAAATGTTTGAACGTGAGTGCTCGATTTGAGCACTAATAGGACAGTCTACGCGTCATACTCGTACGTCATGCCTGTGTACATTGACTGAACGCGTCATGTGGGCGCGCTGTTATCAACCATTTAGCCGAGTTAATAATTGTTTTTTTCTCAAAATGTATTACCAATGTCTAGTTTCTTTCTCGAATTTTGTCATAGTTTTGATTAATTGGTAACAGGGCTTTGTGTCGTCCAATTCTGTCTGTAACTATACTCGTGATTAATTACTCGTATGATTACAGACCGAGTTGGACTCCACTCGGTCCTACTACCATAATTAATCGGCGCGCGATCACGTGGGTCTCCAATCACAGGTATGCAATTTGAACTTTTTGTAACTGGATACCTGTAATTGGATACCCACGTGATTCTGCGTCAATTACGTGCGCTTTCATGACTTCCTTTGCGCTGTTTCCTACATTTTTTAAAATTTATGAAAAGCGTTACTGACGTTTTCGCTCCAAAGAAATTCTCATAAGACCTTTTTATTCCGACATTTGTTATAGATACGATTAATCACTAATTAGACCTCGTGGCGTTCAATTCAGGCAGTATTCGTGCTCGTAATTTCTAATCGGTCATGTGATTGGTTGTTTTGTTTTACTCTCTTATTCTCATTGCCTGAGAAAAGATGCGATTTAGAGCCGAGAGCCAATCAGATTTCAAGGATAACCAGTGATTTCAAAATGGATTTAATAAAGGGAGTAATCGTGCTCGTAATTTCAGATCGGCCTCGAGCTTCGCGCTCGTCCAATTTTGAAATTACTCGCGCGATTACTCCCTGAATTGTACTCCACTCGGTCCAGTTACTATTACTAACTTTCATCTTATTCCTTATAGCGTCTGGATATAGGAACCTGATGTGATCAGAATCTGATGATGCGCTAAAATATTGTTAATGTTACTTATCCTTCACAAACTCTTGACGTCACCTTGTGATTCATAAAGTATCAAGCTGAACTGAGCCAGACATTCTAATTGGAACAGAATGGCTTTATACACCCAAGGACACAAAGACGATTAAGAGGAGGTCCTTTACCGTTTTGCACTTGAAGAAGCAGATTAAAGTTAAAGTTACATTATGTAAAGGTTGAATATCTTACAACTTCATTTCTGGCGGATGTGCATTCGAACTTTCTCCTGTTATGGGTATATATTGACACCAAGCCATGTTTCCTGATGAAAGCCGGGATTCTCAAAAATGAGAATTCTAGTTTGCAAGATATATTAAACAACGAAAGTTACTAACGTTTGGCACTCTTGATTGCATTAATCACATCACGCCTTTCTAAAGCTTCCAAGTGACTGATCAATTCCCCAACAGTCAACTCTGGGAACTGAACTTTTACGATTTCAAAAAATTCCTCTGTGGGATTGCAAGTGTTGGAAGTTTCAAAAGTCTTGAAAGTGTTCCTTGGTACATTCAACTTAGCTGCCAAATGGGACCAGTTTTTCAAACCGGTTTTCTGTTTGTCCAAGTAGACAGCCATTTCTCCAATGATGTCTGGATCACTGTCAAAAAGACTGCACACTAAGGTTTTATCATTCAGTGTAGATGGATTCCCTGAAAAAAAATCGCTAAAACTGAGAGCTGACAGGCTAAAAATCATAATTATAAAAAAAATGGTAGCCCTAGAAGAAAATAGTCTGCATGGTTTGCGATCACAAGGCCAATCACTGGACTTAAGGGTATAGCTAACATAACAAGCTACCCAGATCCCCCAAGGCCAACATTATGTACGAAGCTAGGGGACATCTACTGAAAGAGGAACAAAGATACGGAGTCTCTGTTTCCCTTGAGCCATAAGTGACAGAGTGGGCCCAGTACGTGGCTACAGTACAAATCAACAGTACCAAAGGTAGCAAAGTGGCTACCACCTATTTTGTCTTGAAAGGAAAAAGAAAAAAACCACTCTCCTGACAAAATTTAAAAGACAATTAATAAGGCAACTGTTTATGCCATATATTAACTTCCAACCGAGAGTACATGATAATACAGTATTACTAAACAAAAATTACTCACAGTTTTGATGTTTTATAAGTATGCCTATAACATCTTGCCTCTCTATTTGGGCTAATCCATCTTTCAGATCACCTACTGTGATATGAGGCATTACGGACTCCAAATACTCGAACATAACCTCCGTAGGACTATGAACTTGATTACAATTGAAACTCTCATACTCTTCCTTGGAAATGCGAAAGAACTCAGCGAGGTGTTTCCAGCACTTGCAATGACCATATCTGTACTCTTTGTCCAAGGATTTACTTGCTGCTTCTAAGACCTCCAAAGAACCCAACGTCTCTGCTAATGGGTCACCTAGATTGACATGGGAAAAGTTAAAGTTACTTTTAAACTCTCTGTAGCAGCAGCAGCAGCATGCAAATTATATAACAGTACCTAAAATTTTTAAAAAAATGTCAATACTTATACGTAGCGTGTAAGAGTTAGGGAGGGCTTCTTTGAGCGAATGTGCAGTGTTAGCAAAAACCCATATACACCCCATGGAAGGTCATGGGAAATTTTAAGAAGTGGGGGTCTTAAAAGAAAAAATAATTTTAAAAGCAAATTATTTTGTCATATTTTGAAATATAAGATAAGTGAGTCTGTTTTATGTTGCTATCCTATTTATAACAAAGAGATATTTGAAAACGAACCTGTAGCTAAATGATGAGCTCAAAAGAGGGGAACTTGAGAGTGAATGCGACCAAGATCTAAAATATCATACTTCTTTTTTCATTTTTTTTTTGAGAAATGTAAAAACACAGCGAAGGAACCAGACTGTATACATGACAACAAAACTGACTGTTACCTAGTCCAAATTTTCTTTTTATCTCACTAGTTGATTGCTTCACTGGGGGATTCTCAACTTTCTTTGGTAGATCAGTGGTGAAACTAGATAATCTTTCATTGCCTTTGCCTTGATGAAAACCATCCCCTAATCTATCCTGTGGTAGACAATCATTTGGATCAGCCCTCTTCTCATCAATTTCACCTCCTAGAACTTCCGTCAGTGGTCCATCATTATTGTTCCTTCTTTCCACACTGAAGTCATCGTCGTCATCTCCTAGATGTTCCTCTGGTGCTGGTTTCTCTTTACTAACATTCTCAGGAGACAAGTCAATGACAAGCACCTCTCCTTTCAAGTCTTGTTCAGCTTCAGCTTTGCTGGCTGAACTGTTGAAATGAAAAGATCTGTAGGAGTTTTCCGTTGGTGATTGTTTTCCATTGGCAAAATCTGACAAAAAATAGGACAAGGAACTTCTTCAATATTGAGCTTTACAAAATCAGGAATTTTCCCTTAATGTCTCCAGTTCTGAAAATATATTCGCACCCGATAATGCACCAAAGAAATTCACCAAATAAAGTATGCATGTATGTAAGTAGTAAGTTTCATGTGAAGTTTAATTCTCAGAGGTTTGTGACTTTTTCTCAAAAACTGCAGCCTTAAATTCAAGGAAAGCAGCATTTATATTTGTAACAAGAGGCCTAGAGGCCATAACACGAATGTTCTTTTTTAAGTTTGTAGTGATTATCATTGGCCTCTGTGCGAAGAGTGAGGCCCGTAAACGAAACTTAGTGAAAATGGTGGATGTATTTTTTCTACAGAAAAGATAAAACCTTAGTTGTTATGATTGTTTTCGATTGGGTTGCGTTAAATCGTGAATAGTTAAGCTGAAAACTTTCATTGTGGATAGCACTTCAAAAACCGAGCAACATATCTTGTGAAGGTTTTTATTGATATGAAGATAAATTGTCTGGGCATTTTCTCTTTGCGAAGATTTTTGGGGGAAAATTTCCAAGCCCCCCACAAACAGTGATTTGGCTTTTGTGACAGTTCCCTTTTCCTTGCTACGATGACATTTACTCGACACTTCTGCGACACCTTGTACGTGCTCAGAACCGAAAAAACAAACTTGCGGTCACACGATCTCAAAATATCAGGAAAAAAGACAAGTAAGTACAGGAGTGAAGGAAACTTCTCACATATAAAAGAAACTCCTGATGACCTGTGGGATCTTGGCTTGATAACAGCCATATGAGAAAAATTGAAAGATTCCCCTTCTCTTCTCTTGATTTCTCTTCACTACAGGTAATTACATTGTAGCCAATGGTAGCTCCTGTTGTTTTTCTACCCGGATTCAAGGTTGATTTTGTCGGAGGCGCCACGCACCTCTCGTAACAATAACTGGCTGAGAAGACAATAAACAGACAACTGAAACAACTGACCCTAGCTCTGAAACAATGGAGCTGCGTGGCAATAAGAACGAATAGAAAAAGAGGATACTAGGAGGTACGTGGCATCTGTTTTGTCGCAACATGGCTTCATGTGGTAAGCTTTGAGACTGCTTCACGAGATACAAAAACGCTCTTGTCGTGAAATGTGAGCAAATTTTACGCGTAACAAGTTGTGAGTTTGATGAACGAGCAGCAAAGCCAAAAACTTGTTGCTTAAAGTAGACCCGCTCTGCTATTCGCAGCAACAAGTTCAAGGTGAGCAGCCAAATTTTGTATCCAATCCCGGATATCGAATATAAAATCGCTACCTTTAAAGCAGCGATATACGAGATACGGGTTTTTGTTTCTCGTATTTTGCCGCCTTTAGAGTCATTCCATGAGGTTAGGAGGCAGTCCTATTGCACTCACTCACTAACTCGATTCTGATTAATTTATTAATTGTGGCAATAACAAAATGCTCGAATCTGAATGGTTCTTAACAGCCCTTATTTATTGCTTAATCTGGCTGGTGCAGCACCAAACTGTCCGATTTGACCTGTCTGATTACTAGCAGCTTGTAATCGGACAGGTCAGATCGGACAGTTAAACAGCCAATGAAAATTAAGCACTGAATGCTACTAGCCAATAAAATTTAACTACCTAGCCCATGTTAGCCAATCAAAATCAAGGAGAATTACTCAATTGAGCAAGTTGTCCAGGTATGATTTCAGACCAAAATTGTACGAACCAAAGTTCAATTGCCACTTTATTACATCCTTTTTGAAATCACACAATTTAATAGCCGAAATACAAGAACTACTAGAACAACAAAAGTTGTCAAATTTGCCAAACAATGGCATTTTTGTCTTTCATTTTCCTGCAATGTGATTGGCTAGTTTTGAAAAACCTTGAAATCTTATTGGTTGTTTTGTTTTACTGTATTATTCTCATTGGTTGAGAAAAAGATGCGATTTAGAGCAAAAAATAGTGCGATTTGGGAATAAATCGCACTGCTGAGAGCCAATCAGATTGCAGGGATAACCAGTGATTTCAAAATGGATGTAATAAAGGAGTAATCGTGCTTGTAATTTCAAATCACTTGCCCGATTACTCCCTGAATTGTACTCCACTCAGTCCTATTACCATTACTAATTAAAAATTATTCCCCTAGATCCCCTGCTAAGTATTGTTTTTGTCCAATCTTCAGGAAGGTTTTTTGATAAAGGAGGACTAGAAAGGCGTACATTTTGCCCGGTAAATGAAGAGCCTGGAACGAGTTTGACAAGACGCACCTTATTGAAGTCGGTCATTTTTTGTTTCATGTGTTTTTCTTTCGTAAATATGTTGTTTTTTTTCATGTGTTTTTCTTTCGTAAATATGTTGTTTTTTGCCAATCGGCTTTTTCTCACACGTAGATGAAAGCTGGTAGAGGTATTTATGACTGTGGTCATGAATCGGTCACAACAGCACGGTCTGCGAGGTCAACGAATTGATACAAGACACCCGGGAAGACAGAGCTAGAACGTGAGATAGTGTTCAGCAGATAGGGAACTTAAGCTCGTAGCCTTTTTCTTGGCTAGAAAATTTGATGGTTTCCACTCGCTTTCTCTCCTTGTGGAGTCCAAGGTAAGCTTAAGTTTTTGTTAAGTTTTTTGTTTTATTTTGTATACACACACTGAATTCTGGCTGTGTTGATGGTAATTGGAAGTTCGATTCGAAACCCGTGATTTAATTTGTAAGCTTATTTAAAATACTTACATGTAATTCAAGTAAGAAATTCAAATTGCCTTATCTTTTAGTTTTGTTGTCGTTCACAGTACTATTCTTTTGTATTCTATGCAGTTCGACCAGAGTGAAAATTTCTTCACAGATGGCACGAAAGTCAACCTTCATGTACGATTAAGTATTTAACAACTTAGTCCAAGAAACTGTGAACATCTACTTTTGCACGAGAGATATACTGTACAATTGTGTCAAACATAAGCCGAACACATGGTAGGTGATGATGTAGAGTTTGTTTTTGCTTCTAGAAATGAGAGATCGTTTAAACAAATTGAAATCAAAACTTGAAATAATTATGGAGAAGAGAATGCTTGATACTTGTCAACAAAAGTATGTTCTGTAATCAATACAAAAAATCTATTAGAAGAGACATATCTGCAGTCCTTTTGAAAAATTACTGCTATATTTGTGAGATTAGCACAAATGATTTCTGCTAAATAATAAATACTTTTATTTTTTGATTATTACAATTATTGTAAGTTGTTTTTCCTGCATACTCCACAACATCTAATAACCTTAGTATTATTATTGCACCAAGCTAGGAGGCTTCTCCCTTTTGTTGACTAAAAGACTAAACAAGACAGGGATTTCAAATCTTAACTGATTATTTATCCAAGAAATGAAATTTAGTGGGGCAACTTTAAGTTTGTGAAAGGGGTTTCAAGTTAGAAGCTGCATGTGTATGAAAGGGAAGCCTTTCCTGTCAAAAACACTATGTAAAATAGATAGGGTTTTTGATCTTGAGCTCAGAGCCTCCTTATGTAACACTTTGTTACTTCCCCTCCCCATCCTCATGGACATAGTTATATGAAAAAAACTTATAAATTGTAAATATAAACATCCCTTTCACTCCAGGTTCAGACTGAAAACTGAAAACTGTCTGAAATGATTTTAAAATATTGAAGGAAATACTTTTCTTTCTATAGATTTCCCATTTACCAGCAAGCTAAAATCAAATTGCTCATGTATTAAAAAGCTTGAAGTAAACAAATTTTGCCAATATCCAAGTCCCACTACTGGGCAAAACACTCTTGGCAGTCTTAGCCTTCTCAAATTGATTGTCTAAAATAAATGTTAAATAATTTCGTGTATTACAATTTTTGCAAAATTTTATACAGCTGTTTCATAATGTTAATTGAACAAGTACCGTAGTTAATTTACCTTGACCGAAAATGCTCTGCCAACTCACTGATACTAAAACTATATTTTTATTATAACCAACACCTGTAACTAGGTGTCAATTTTGGACTGACTGGTGAATATGGTGAATTCTCATTTATGATTTTATTGTGCAACAGACTGTTGTTATTCTTTGACACTACCTCATGTACAAGTTAATAAAATAACAATGTGCCAGTTCCAATAAAAATTAATTATTCATTTTAAAATTGTTAAGCAGTCTGTGTAAACAACCTGTTATTTGCTTTTTAAATTTCTTTTCTATTTAGAGAAGTCTGGGTTTGAGCCCTGGCTGGAACATTGTATTGTGACACTTAACATTGTACATTGTATTGTGATGACTTTACTCTCACAGAGCCTCTCTTCACTCAGGTATATAAATAGGAACTGGCGAATTTAATAATGGGGGTAATCCTGCAATGGACTAACATCCTATCCAGGGAGTAGTAGAAATACTCCTAGTCGCTTGATGCTACAGAAACTGGGATAAGCGCCGGCTTGATGGGCCTCTGGGCTCATTGCAGACTTAACTTGCACTTCTGAGTTGCTGTTTGCCTCTTTTTAAGATTGAGTGCTCATGCAAAACATTTCACATGAAAATGATTTGATTTTCATGAGAATGAATGAACAGGTGACATACATTTAGTTTTGCACAAAGACAAAAAATACCTAAAAAATTGGAGACCAATCTCCCTATTAAACATTAATGACTACAACATTGTCACAAAGGCTATTGCTTTATGCCTGGAAAAAGTGTTACCTACGATTATTAGCCTGAATCAAACAGGATAAGTAAAGGGAAGATATATAGGTGAGAACATCAGAATCATAACGGACACGATGTCCTTTACCAAAAAGAAAAACATTCCAGGCTTAGCGGTTTTCCTTGATTTTGAAAAAGCTTTCGATTCTATTGAATGGAGTTACCTTCAAAAACATCCCTGCCAAAAATCATATTTGATCACAACATTCAACTTGACAGTCTAACAATTAACTTGGAAAACATCAACATCATATTTCACATACTCTTCAACTTTGTACTTTGTATCACAATCATTGAAACTTTGGACATCAACTTTCAAAGTGACAGTTCAATGTTCAACTTTATCCATCAACATTCATATTAACCTCTCAAAAATGAACTTGACACATGGGCTATCAGTGAAAGATGAAGTTTGAATCTCCAAGTTGAATGTTGAGTTACCAAAGGCGCACCAATCCCACCAAAAAGTACTTGATTTTGGCTATCAACTTTCAATGAAATGTTCAGCATATGGATCAGCAATTCAAGTTTGTGTGGAATTGAGTTGATGAATCAATAAGTGGCCGTTAAGGTAAAACAATGTACCTTTTAGTTAAATTTCAACGTTGATTGCACGAACAGCATACAAATACCGCCAAAATACTAAGGAACCTTGTCTGCAAACCACATGGTCAAGCTGGAGTCCATTCAAGGTGCGGTGGTGGAGAGTGAACAAGAACTCACGCATGAATTAACTGCTGTCAGGGCACAGCTTCAGCAAGTTGTGTCGAGATTAGGTTCTATTTAAGGCAAGAAGATTCGTTTTAGTTTATGGCAGAAGTTAGTATGTAGCTTAAATTTGGCATTTCTCTACTTAGGATCTCAAAGACCCGCGACATCGAGCAACTCAGTTTTGAGGCCAGGGCCGTTCCGACCAACAAGCTCAGTCACCGACATTACTAAACACAGCAGCTATTTACGTATCAGCAACAGCAATGTTCATTGCTAAACATGGATATTGACACATGTTGAATTATCAACTTGAAAGTCAAATTCTCAAGTTGAATTTTGGCGGCCGGGATTGGTGCGCCTTTGGTAACTCAACATTTGACTTGGAGATTCAAACTTCATCTTTCGCTGATAGCCAAGTTGTGTGTATAACTGCGATGATTCATATCTTTCTCCACAGTTCAAATATATGATATTTCATATATTCATTTATATCATTCACCTTCTACGGGTATATTACGAACTCACAAAGTGACCAGCTCCCAGATGGCTTGATAGCTCAGTCGGTAGAGCACTGCACCGGTGTCGCAGAGGCCATGGGTTCGAATCACGTTCAGGCCTGAATTTTTTTCAGGCTTTAGTTGTGTGTGCTTAAGTTGTGTGTGTAACTGCGATGATCAGTCATAAATTTAGATAAAGACTCTTTTCACTCTGCATCATCATCATCTTCATCATAATTAGCAAGGAATCCCAGAGCAGAATTTTTCAAACAGTACTGCACTCTTTCGAAATCCTAGTCATCAAGGAAAACAAATGGCCAACTTTTGTCTACGTGCTATTTGTCAGCAAGGGTACGGGACACATGTTCATATCTGGGACTCGTAGTTTACTTGCTGAAAGCCTTTTTTCTAGATGGATCAATGTTCAAACCTTTGCGAGGCTAGAGGCCAAATGTGAAGGATTTAAGGTCGAGTTTGTGAACATGACGTAAAGTTGCAAGAGTAAAGAAAACAATATCATTTGTGTAATTTTCTTTGGTGATTTGCAACCAAACGTGCCATGTTTTATAGTGGGTGGGTCATGCAATTTTTAATCTTCATCTAGGGGGTGGGTCACTCAGTTTTGTGCCAAATGCAAGGGGTGGGTCATGTGTTTTCCAATTACCACACTGAGTTTAAAATACTACGTTTGCAAAGTTTCCCAAACAAAAAAAAACCTAATTTGCTTTCCGTGTAGGAATATCACGCTTGAAAAGACACGAGTCACGTCTTCTCACTCAAACTATAAGCGTGTTTATTTCTTTTGACCTTTTATTAGTGCTGACAATACATTCCTGGTTGTTTCAGGAGGAAAATGCCCATATGTTGAAGGAAAACCTGACAAAACAGAAGGAGGTTTGTTCTGTCGCTTTTTTTCTGAGGCTTTTAGGGACTGTTCATTATTTATCGCCTAAATAGAGAGAGGTAAACTTTAAGGGATGGAGTGCCTAGACAAATTTTGATTTCCGCAATGTCTGATATCAGCTAGTCACGGGAAAAATTAAAGTTGTTTTTACTTACAATATCGTGAGTATTGTCAAAAAGTAATAGATGTTTCTATTGTAAGTAATGTCAGTACACGTTATAGACACTGGAAACTAGTATTTCACAAAAAAAAAACATCTCTTTAGTCTTTCTCGCTCGCTCGTATAGAGCGTGTTGCCTGCCGTAGATATATTGAAACAATCACCACAGTACCAGTGTCATCACGTTAGGGACGACCCGACAGGGTGTATTAACAACATCAACAACACACGTGTTTATTTTCCTTCGAATGACTAAGGAAAAAATATTGCAATATAGGAATAGAGACCATAAGTGGTAAAACACCACCCAGAATAACTGCAGAAACCAATGTGGATGAATGGCTGATCTGAATAACTGAGAAAACGCAAGATCGATACATACAGTGCTTAGATATCGACAAAACACGCCAAGACATGTATAAAAAACAGGAACGATATAAAACATCTTTTTTGTATTTCTTTTTGAAAACTTTCACGTTCTCCTGTTTTTATTCCTCACGTATGGTATTCTATACTACAGCTTCTTTATGTTCTGGATTGAATTGGTTCTCATTACGAAATGGTAAGCCTGCCGCATGCAACTATCGAGTTTTCATGCGATAGCCCAAGTCATTCTCGCGTATGATCTATTAGAGGACAGATGCACGATTGACGTCATCATTACATAGTTTTTCCTTCTGCTTTTTGAAATGGCGGAACGTTGTGAGAATTAAGATAATATTTTACGTGTCTGGGTAAAGATAAGGTACAAAAAAGTCTTGTCGAGGCATTGAACAGGTACGAGAAGCAGGAAGAAGTAAGAAAAAGCCGTTTCTCTTTTAGAGAGTGACTCAAAAAATACTCGAGTACCCTCAGTCGGCAGTTGAGCGAGACTCGCCAAACACAAAATTTTCTCGGATTTAACAAATCCAATAGACAAAATGTTTATTACATAAAAAAGTTTAAAAAAGTCAACTTTTCTCAGTCTCAAAATAATTGTTCAGACAGATTGATGTCAGGAATGAAACATCAAATAATCACTTCTTAATAGCCTGCGAACAGGCTCCCAGCGAGGGCGGAAAAAACATTCGGCGATCGAAAGCGTGATTCCGTGAGCGAAGCGAGTGGCACTCCCTCGTCACCAGACCGCTCTCGGCTCGTCACGCTCACCCTAGACTACACTCGGCTAGCTCGCTCTAAAACCGGGAGCCTGTTCGCAGGCTAGTTCTTAAAATCAGTTAAGCTTACTGAATGATAACCTTTTCGGGGTGGAATTTTGCAAAATTGCACAAACCTACCATTAGGTAGCCCACTCTTCTTGCTTTCTTTTAAAAAAAAATATCTTAGTACGAATTTTTGTAGCAGAGTGGTTTCAAATTTTGCGTTTTGCGTGTCTAAAACGTTATCCCCAAAGGTGTTATGACATGCCAACACTTAAGACCTCCGGTGAGTTTCACGCGGGAATACATCCGGGGATGCTCAGATTACGTGATGTGTTCACGAAGAGTTTGTGTTTCATTTGCGGTCCATGCGAGGAGAAATGTGAGGCGAATTTGTTGAGAAACGACCATGAAATGATCAGGAAAGCGGAAACGTGAGAGTGTTCACCCTGGGTTGAAGGTAAGAAAAAGCCCGGAAATAAGAAAGTGAACAAAAATTCGAATGGCTGCAGATCGAGCGGCGAATAACTTTTCCCGCGAATTCGAGACTATTTTGTAACAAGCGACATCAGGGAGCAGCATGGGCCGCATTCACACCCGCGTTGACAAGGTGTGAAAACTAATAAAATCTTTTCGGCCCGAACACTCGGAGTTCAAATGAATTTAATAGGGTATGTAGATTGTCGGATTTTTACGAAATTGAAAGTGTGTTGGGCTTTAAAAATATTCGAAATATTTTTCCTGTGACACCTCTGTGACACCTGTGTCACCTGTGTGACGCGAAACGAAAAAAAAATGCTCGACACACTTTAATAGCCTATCAAGTGCTGATCGATAGAGTGCAGTTTGTTTTGATGTAAGGGATAACGTGGATGTGGGTAATTGGCGAAGCGAACATCGATAGTCTCAACGGTTTGAAGGCTCGCGCGCGATAAATTTCCAATATTTTTATATATTTGGATTCTACATGTCATAACCTTTCCATAGATATATAGTTATCCATGGTTCCAGCGAAAATCACGCGCGTATGAAACATTTTGCGAATGGCACCCGAAAAGATTATCAGTAACCTTAAAACAGACACGTAACTTGCTTTCCGACGTGATAATTGCAGTTCGTTTCAGCGAGCAAAGTATGGCTCACAACAGCTCATGGCCAACAGTATTGCAGCTAAAAGGTGTCTTCGATACTATGTCAAGCTGATTTAAGAATCACCAACCGCAGCGGACACAAATTTCCACCGTCGCTAATGCTCCTTTCATTCAAAACTCGAATCAAATGGCCACCAGTGTTGACCGGAACCGCAAGTTTTCCGAGTGTATTCTTTCAACTCCTGCAATATCCAAGGGGGCTTACAAGGCTGCTCTGATGACAAAAACGGACTTGATTTTTCCAGTATTTTCTTTAAGATTTGTAGATTACGCAGTTTTTTTCTGCTTTCGCTGTAAGTTTTCATTCCTCGAGAAACCATCATGTGAGTCAAGTTTGACTGTGACGTGATTTGTCTGAACCAATCACAGTTCTTTGCTAGCATAGCAACCAATTAGATTGCTTCATTCTATATATACAGCAGATTAGGTCAAATGGCTGTTTTCGTGGGCAAAGGCCAGCTTTCGTGTAATTGAGAAATACAGTATGTTTCTTTATAGCATCAGTGACGCACTCGGCTATCGCCTCTTGTGCCACTCTCTTGTTCTCATCACATTTTGACGTTATCTGTGATCTATTACTGAACAGACGCACGGCAACATGGAATCTATTTGTTAAATGGATGCACGCGTGTAGTTGCTAAGCACCAAAGAAGCGTAAGAGTCGTGCGAGGTGATAGCCGAGTGCGACTCTGGCTTCTTCAGTGCTTAGCAAACCTCCCAAGGGCATCTATAACTCCATAGTTGCCCTGCTGTTCGCTTACCATTTTATGTCGCGCGGGCGACTGGGGACGAGGAAGGAAAGTATTTATTGAATCTCCTGCCTACATGAAGTCAAAAGCACAAGAACAACCACGCGAAAATATTCAATCAAAAATCTGACAAAGCGGTGAGTTACTTTACGTTTTCTCGATCGGCGCACAAACAAACAACTTCAAACTGGTCAGTAAACCTAAATATCACGTTAACAGCCGCGTGAACGAGAACTGCTGTCTAAAAAAGCGTTTCTCAAAAGTTAGTTAAATTTGGATCGGCTTTTCTGAAGAATTGAAAACAAACTTTTGGTACGGTTGGGCTCTCTGTCTTTCACGGCGTCTTGGACAAAATAATAAAAAAAAAACAATGCGGAGCTAGAGACAGTGGTAAAGAAAGCGAATAAACACCACTGGCTTCGAGCTGCTTAATTTGAGATGCTCTTCTTTAATAACAGGTTTTTGGCTTATAAATTGCGTGTCAAAGGTTGAAATTGAACACGTTGAATAGCTTTAAAATGATGATCTCTGTTACTTTCGTTATTTTGCTAAAATAAGCTTAAGTGAACGGAAAACTGAGGTTTAAAGGAAAGTGTTAGAAATGTATATATGTTATTTCCCGGCCGGGAGGTCCGTATTGGGGAAAACTGTGCTCAAGACCGAGGGCACAGTTTTTCCCAATACGGACCGACCTAGGCCGGCAAATAACGTGTTTATTTTTTTC
>OMLO01001731.1_pt1 | contig 17094 bp, 10 predicted proteins | sample 1674811 | NCBI WGS metagenome assembly OMLO01 (sample SAMN06265003, study PRJEB25207) | coral metagenome | isolation source: Coral host | place: Mexico:La Bocana,Puerto Morelos, Mexico | collected 2008-11-13 | reverse complement strand
AATTCTATACACCGCTCTACACAAATGTGTATTGAGCACTCTTTAGCAGTGTTATCTACAACTTCCCATGATTATTACCTACCTACCTACTAATATTAAGAGGATCTCATGCCCAACACTTATTGTGACATACATCCTGTACATGTGTATTCATTGCTGGTGTTGCAAATAAGATTGTATTCCTTATTTAATTTATCTCTTTTGGCAGGCCTCTACCATCAGAGATGGTCCGTTATGCAAGAGAGGATACACATTATTTACTCTATATTTGCGATCGCTTGCACAATGAGCTTATCAAGAATGGAAATGCAAACAGCAACTTATTACAATCAGTGTATACCAGGAGTAAAGATGTCTGCTTGAAGGTGTGTGGGCAAACATGGCTTCTTGTTTTATTATTATAACACCAATTCTTTGGTTGACTTGTTTTTGTTATCTTTCTATCTTTTCTTTTAGCGATATGAGAAGCCACTATTTACCAGTGTTTCTTATCAAAAAGTATTGGAAAAACACAAGCGGACATTCAACACCGAACAGGTGCTCTTCCTTCTTATCAACATGTTAGAAATAGGACAATTTGTTTTGTATTACTAGGGATGCTAAAGTAATGACTTATTTTAGCCCTTTCCAGTCCAGTGTCTTCAGACACTCAAGAATCTTATGGTGTTGTCTGTTCAGATGAAAAAGAATAATCTGTGTTACAAAACTGTTATTTATCTGGCATCCTGGCTTTCAATATCCTGATTATACTGTACTGAATATGAGGTGATAGCAAGCCACAGTATGTAGAGTCAATCCAATATTGTCAAAGCATCATAAAAACAGAGTGAAGAATCATAAGTGATTTACATGTATGGGAGATTCTGAATGTGTTTTCACTCTGCTATGAAATCATTACCTTGCCTGTCAGAGTTGGAAAAAAAGTTTAAAGTCTTTTATTTCTGCTAAAAGTATATAAATTTCCTTTTGCTGGTAGTGATCAATACAATTTCCTTACTGACAACACAGTATTGCACCAACCTGAAGTGTGAAGTTTGCTAGTAGTGCCTTAAATGTAGATTCAGAATGTTAGAATCATTCTCATTTGTGCAAGTATAAATTTCAAGAACAGTTTTCAGAACCAATTGACCTGTCATAAGCTTCATCATTTCTGTGACCTTAAACATCGCTTCGGATGAAATAAGATTACCCACAAGTAAACTCAATAGGTGAATTTTTATGCATTTCACAAAACAAGAATTCTCTTTCACTCTGCATGACCAAAGTACAGCTTTGTCCCTCACACTCTTCAGTGTCTTGATATTTGATACAAGATTTTATTCATTGTGCTAATTCATTCTGCTATGAAAATTACTGGTAATTTATTTTTTCACAGACATGTGCATTTCGTCTTCTTTATGCATGGAGAGACAATATTGCACGGGAGGAAGATGAAAGTACTGGGTGAGATTCAAAACTTCAAAGCATTCTCTCATCTCTGTTTAGAGTGCATTTCATTTTGCTGCCTGTAAACAATAGCAACATGAAAAGAGGGAAGAGATTTTCATTCTTGTCTCCTGTTTTTCTCCACTTTGACCTTAACTCGGCACCACTGTTCATTTGAAGATTGAAGGTCTATTATACATTGTATCTATGCCAAATGCAGACACATGCATACATGTAATATTATTTCTTTACAGTTTTTTCCCGGCACACCTTATGAATGCAAATCCTTAACTGGTTGTGGAATAATTTATATATGATTTCAATTTGGCATGATCAAAACAAAAATTAATTCTGTTTACAAGGTCACTAGATCTGATTGTACATGTTTTTTGTTGTCATGAGAGGTGATGGGGAAGCCCTAGATTTGAAGACACAATGTAACAATGTCCTGGATGTTAGCCTGCGTAGCTGGCGGAAGTTGGTGCGCGCGCGAAACTTTTTGCGGCAAAGCTGCTAATTCCCTTGCAGGCTTTGCGGGTACCCACTCCCACCGGCTACGCAGGCTACATGTATGTCCATGTCTACAATATATAACAACTCACAGTTGTGGAGAAATGATTAAAAGGATTGCAAATCAATGCCTCTTCCTTTTATTTTCAAAATGTTGTGTTATTTAAATTTGTAATGTGGTTGGCTTTCCTGTACTATGATGCTATACAGATATTCATTCTGTTGCTTAACGAAACCCAAAGAACAATAACTAACCAGAACAATCACTGTAAGCCTACCAAAATTAGAATACATGTATTTACATACAAATTTGTCTTTCATCAAGTAATCTATCAGTGTTAACAGCATGACAATCAAGAAGCTGATTCATTTTCAGTTTTGATAGTTTTTACTTCATGGCAATTCATTTATTGCTCTTCTAGCTTTGTTCTTCCAAACCACATGATGTTCCAGATTGCAGAAACCATGCCAAGGTTTGCATACTTGATATCATAACATTGACAAATTTGTCTTGTGAAAATGTAATTATAGTCTCAAATTTTTGGGGGATGTGTCTAGGAAACCCAGTAAAGGTGTCAGTTTATGTATTGCCACTAGTCACTAATGATTTAAAGTTGTAGCATGTACTTTGACATTCTTACCATCTAGGGCAATTGGAATTCTTTGAACAGCTTTACAGTATATCCAGTCTTACCCAAGCAGAGTCACCCCATAATTGCATTGCACTGTCTGTCTTTTTCACTTACGTTAGTTAAGACCCCACAGATATTTTTGAAAGCTTATTACTTTACATCCAGTTTTTTTCCTTCTTTCATTTAGCAGTTTATTTGTAATACTGCAAATGGAAGATAGATAGCTTTCCGTAGAATACATATCCGGACATGTCAAGTTTCATCTGCAACAAAGAAAAAATAACATGATGTACTGCTGACGCTTGCTAGTCTGTACTTTTCTTCTTGTCCTTCACCCGTTTAATTTCAAACAATAACATTATTGTTGTGCTGTGACTGTTTTCAGGGAGGCCCAAGGCATTCTGGCTTGTTGTAATCCAGTTCCCACGCTTGTTAAGCAGTATGTGCCTGAAATCCATATGCTGATTATGCAAGCCAAAGAACTGGCACTTGCTGCAAACAAGGTTTGCATACAGTCCTTTATTATGATAATTTGCAGAATGGGCTGAGTGAACATCCACTGCTTGGTCCTGGTTAGGATCCTTAATCTTAGCTTTACTTTCATCCATTCTGCAAAAAAGGTCCCATGAAGTAGCCCAAGGCTGGTGAACTTTGCAGCTAGATGAATGATTCAGTCCTTCACTTGCTTGATTGGCTCTTAGCAAGGTTCAGTGCTTTACCTGTACATTTAGTTTGTAAGATCTCGGAAATCAGACAATGAAATGTTTCAAATGTATGTACCTTCATTTTTTCATATTCCATGAATGATTTTCAGTTGGGATACGGTATGTACATCAACAACTTTGTATTTTACTGGACTATAATTGCAGAGCTCTTTGTCTGTTGGTGCTACATTACAAGTTGACTCTGGAAACCCTACAAAACACAGTGCCTCGGTAAGAACAACTTATGTACAATCAGAGTACTACAGGAAGAAAATGTCCTGTTTATGAGACTTTCCAATTGATTTTCATTAAATAGTTCTAATAATAGTGATAAAGTACAAGGAGGTATTAGTTAGCTTAATTAATATAGACCTATAATGTGAACGGAGGAATATGTCCTCTTTGTGCATAATTTGTACACAAATGGTGCACTGAGAGTTACTCTTACCATATTGTCACTGTTTTGCTGTATTTTGTTTTCTTTTAATAGACAAGTACCACTCTCTCTCAGCTGCCACTGATCGATCCAGATACAAAATCAAATCACTCACTTGTTAATGGTAAGGCCTATATTTCTGTACTTACTGCATCTATTGATTTGCTGTGTCATCTTTTATCATTTCCTCGCACAAACAATATTACTGAATGTACCTATGTATTCAGTTATTATATTATATTTGCCTGTCTTTCCTCATGTGAAGCACTCCACCTTTCATTTATATTTCACTTGTAGTCGCATACACGGACTTTCTTTTTCGTTTTTATCTCATCAGGTGATTCCCTGCTTGTTAGTGCGGCCTTGTCAAGTTCGTTTGGTCGTGTAATTGCATCAGGGCCTCCTGTCCCTAGAGCAAGCCCAGCTATATCACTATTTGAGGTAATATGATCTTGTTATTATCACGGAAGCCATTTACGAAAATCTGGGAACTCAGTTAACTGCAACTACATGTATATCTGTGTTACTCTACGAACCCGGAAAAAGAAAACCCTCAAGAGAGACAGTTGTGGGATTTGTAATGGCATTATAATTTACACTCTAACATGGCAATAAAAAACATTGTTTGAAAAGTGCTCTTCTGTTTGAATCTCATTTTGTTATTGGATTACAGTTAGTAATGCACATGAATTTTGTACAAAAAAAATGTATCCCACGAAATTATCAAAGAACTCTCGTGGTTTGGTTGTGAGTGCAAAATAAAAAGAAGTGGTTCACTTTTATTTAAAGTGGGTTTGACATCGGAGATACAGTGTTGTTAACTCTGCAGATCAACATTGCAAATTAAACATCACTTTGTTAAAGGTTCGATTTGTCACGTGGCTGGCGGCCAGCTATCATAGTGAATGGCCAGTTCCTTCTATGAGAGGAAGGTATCGTTGTTGTTGTATTCATCAAAAAATACCCAGTCCAAGATGATGAATACAACTATATCGATTCTTTGCATGCGCGTCTCATAGGGGGAATTTAGCTCGGGGCTCGCTCTGGCAGACCCTATCTAATGTGAGGGTGAGGAGAAGCCCTGCTAGGTTGAGGTGTATCGTTAGTATTCAAGTACAAAAGCGATACTTAGATACATCTTGCTTTAGGAGAATGTCGTGAATCTGGCCTCAGAACTCTAATTTCTTAGCCATCTCCTTCGATTTTTAGATGTTAATGATTTAACAACCATCCAGACTCGCATATACTAAACACACTAAACACATCTTAGCTTTTGCTCTAATGGTTTCAGATTTCTGAAGATGAAGAGCTTACTGATGGACAGAAGAAAGCTGAAAAAGTCAAGGCTTCTTTTGAGAACCCATTTCAAAAAGTTAGTTATTATCACTATATTCTATTATGATATTTCCAACAGTTTCTTGGCTCGAACAAAGTTTACAGAACGAAGGAAGTCATTATCTACAGTATGTATTTTACATTTGCGTAGTATTTCGACAGTTTTAACTTACTCTGTGGGTTTTCTTTTAGTTGCTTCCAGTGAAAAGTCATTCGGAGACAACAGAAAGCACAGCCACTGTAGAAGAACTTCAAAGTCATGCGGAAGTATACAGGGTCAGTGTTCTCTCTTTCCGCCTTCAGGCCAGATCGTTGAGTGCTTACAAATAGGAATAAACTGCATATCCACTTCAAAACACTAACACAAAGTAGGGGCGTAGCGTGGGATTTTGATGATGTACGCACTAGAATAAACTTGTTTCTAAGCGCCGTAGGCGCTTACAACTAGGGGGTCTGGGGGCATGCTCCCCCATAAAATTTTGAAATTTAGGGTCTGGGAAATGCCATCTCCTGGTTTTTCTGCGGGGCATTTTCAATTAACACTGCGTCAAAAATGCAGCAGAAAGTTGTTTATTTTAACCATTTCTTTAGTGTTTTCTGTAAGCTACAGTGTTACGAAAATAAAAATACAAAATACAAAAACAACGGAGACAGGTCACAAGCAAAGGACGAGGCATCGACCCTAAAGACGAGCAAACTCCGTCACCAAACTGTCAATATGCACGTTCTTGTGTTTATGTATATGAAGTATTGCTGTGGAGCTCAATCTTTCGTCCGTCATCGTACTTCGCAGAGAAGGTTTTAGTCTATTGATACTACTGAAGATCACTGAAGCTACGTTCGGCAGTGCATGTTGACACAGGGTACGTTTACAATGTAACGAGAGCCTTCAGCTTCTTCTGCACGTTGCTCATTTGTCCTGTTAATTACTTTGAAGTAATCGTGTATCGATTTTCGAGCCACGTGTGTGTACTCTGTGACACAAAACACACGAAAACACCCCAGAAGCTAGTAATCACACTCCTCAAGTAAACCCTCAATTCATTGGATTCCCTAACAATAGGGCTTCACTGTTCGACCTCGCAAGAGGTATATTCCTAATCGCCATTGATGGAAAATACGTTTTGTCCTGAAGCCACACGTCATGGCATAGTGAACTGGCCTTCAAGAATACCTGCGGGGCTGGGGAAACTGGTGAGGCTGGCTGAGGGGTACATAAGGCGTTTTTTTTTCCACTTAAATGCATCTGGCCATTAGTGGCCAGCACTGAATGAATAATGTAAAGGAAAATAATAAAAACGCTACGCCCCTGCAATGTAAGCATGGATTTTTTTCTGCTGCGTGCCTGCTTTACAGCGGCAATTAGAGGAAACCTGGTGCAGCCCATTCACATATGTAGATTTTCGCTAAAAGGGATCTAAAATATTGGGGTATTGTGCAGCTACTCCCAGAGCGTCGGACGTTTTTATGTCACTCGTCAGAGACCCTGAAGGGTTTCCTGAGACATTGTGACGTCTGTGACGTGAAGAGCGTGCGATGCTTCAGGGAGACAAGGTTAAGTGTCGAAGTGCTCTTGCAGGAAAGTCCGCCCTCTGTACGCCCTCCGCTTATGTCATGTCATTTTTCTCTCTTTGTTATCGTTATTAGATTAATCAGCAGTGGAGACAAGCGACACAACTAAATACTTCACCTTCAGCATCAGGTAATGAATTGCCTTTTATGATTAGATGAAGGAATGGGGAATACCAGAAGGATAGACTTTTTCCACATGTACTATTATTTGTCTCGTCGGTTATCGTTTTTCGAGTTATTCTGAAATGAAAAACGTTATATTTCTTCTTGTTGTTCCTTTATTGTAGAACCTAATGCCGGGTTTAAAAGACATCATTCAGATAGCGAGGAAACGCCAGAAGACGCAACACCATTAAGAAACAGAGTGAGTGGTTTTTGATGGTTCTCTACATTTTGCACTGGCAGTAAAAAAGTGTTTTTTCGATGGTTGTCTTGTCTCTCGGTATTCAAATTTGTTTGTTTTGGTTTTGTGTATATGGCCAGACTGGAACGTCTGCTTCAAAGAAAAGAAAAACGTCACCCGGCACTTCTAAAAATGGAGGCGACGAGGAGGAATCAAGCACTCAACCTGGCAGAGCTTTTGTGCCCTTTAACTACTCCGACGTGGATTATTCAACATTCACTGGTAAGAAAACTGGTAAGAAAACTAGAAAACTCACTAACCTATAAGAGTTTCGCATCTTTACAAGTTTACTAATGCAAATGGTGCAGTCTGATTGATTAGGCTATCGCAGACTAACGGCATTCCGTAATAGCCCTAGCCAAAATGACCACATTTTCTCTTCTGTTTCAGAGGAACCTATGTTTATAAATAAGTAATTAACTAACCTAAACTAAAGGTTATTAATGATGTTTATTAAGCTTAGAGGATTTGACAATCATGAGACATTTGATAGTTAGTGCAGTGATAGTGGATTTTAACTGCAATCCAATGAAATATCAATTAAGCGTGTTTTTATTGACAGGTGATGCAGAGAAAGAAACCGGGGACAAGACAGTTGTTTTTAATCCTTATAGCTCGTCACGTGACTCCAAAGTAAGTACTAGCATTATCAGAACCCGACACTCAGTGCTGGGCTTACAGGGGGCTTACATAACTTTGTAGAGTTCTCAACCCCTCGAGTGTTCAGGTGATCAAATTTAAACACAGAAAATCGTCCTTCATTGTTGTTATAAAATATTTTTCAACAGTAATTCGACAGCTACATGTATATATGTTATTTGCCGGCTGGGAGGTCCGTATAGTGAAAAACTGTGACCGAGGTCTTGAAAATGACCTTAAGCCGGTAAATAACTTACTTATTTTTTCCAAGCTCTCGAACAAAAAAAACTCACGAAAAAGAACTCACGCAAGCGTTACTGTGACCGTGGTCAGAGATAGCAAAATCCGGATCGCGCTAAGAACCAATCAGATTGTAGGATTCGTTACCGTCCCCGCTTGGAAAAAAATAAAAACATTTATATTCTTTCTTCTAAATACATCTATTGACCAATGAGAGCACGCGAACAATCCTAATATTTCAAAAATATATATAGTGTTTCGGTAAATAAGGATGTAAAGAAGGAAATATATTTAAGATGTAGGTTTTTCCAGGTTTATTCGCCGACGGTGTAATGGCACGGTTTAATTGTTAGTGAATTGAAACTAACGAATTGGGTGTATAAAATTGTCTAGATAGGCCTTTCCATAAATATTCGGGTATTTTGGGGGAGTTTCTGAGATATAAAGATAAGCAGAGAATTTATGAATATATAGAAATATTGATAGATTTTCGGCTGAGCCCTGTGTTTTCCACGGTATTTTCTGCAAAAACGTCTCAAAATTTTGGCCGTAAACGATTCAGAATCGGTTCATGTTTAAAACAAAAATATCGTAGAATTCTGAAAGTAACGGCGCCCGTTACTTTGTGTTTTAGCAAGCCAAAGTAGCCCCTACTTTCAAATGGTTAAAAAACGTTTGTATGGTAATTCGTAGTCTTTCAGGATAAGAGGAGGCGTAAAATGAAGTTAACAATTTCGTTTATATACACGTATGTTACTAACTACCCTCAAAACAAAGCAGACTTCGTGAAGAAAATGTACTCATGAACTAGGACAAAATTACTGTAAGTGTGTAGTGCTATTTAGTCCTGACTGCGGTCTTTGTTGCTCACTCAACGAACTCTGCATGTGTTTCCTTCATCTCTTTATAGCAGTCTGCAGGGCCACGGTCTAAAGTACACATGAAATCTGGGCAGAAAAGTATAACGTTTTCCTCAAACAAGTAAGTTGTTAGTGACTATTATTTTTAGCTAACAACGGACCTTATATCAGTTTAACGGCACGATGTAAAGTGATGCAGCTCGCCAGTTTGTTAGTCACTAGGGGAGAAAACTAGGAGAAAAGTAATATCAAGGAGCGTAATGATACTTGGATTAGTAAGCACTTGTGTCAGATTTCCTTTGACAACACATATTGTGCACAGATTTGTGTCCTTTGAGGGAGGAAATTGATGGTGCATTATAAAACTGTATTGTGGAGGCGCGGTGGCCTCACGGTTTGTGGGCTTGTTTCCGGATCGAGTGGTCTGGGTTCGAGCCCTGGCTGGGGACATTGTGTTGTGCTCTTATACGATTCTCTACTCACACAGTGCCTCTCTCCACGGGTGTAAATATGGGTACCGGTAAATTTAATGTTGAGGACAGAAATACTGCTAGTCGCTTTATGATACAGAAACCGGGATAAGCTCTAGCCTGATGGGCCACATGGCTTGTATACAGACTTTGCCTTAAACCTTTACCTATAAAGCTGCATAACTTTTCAAACTGTCTTCAACAGTTCATATGAAAAGTAGATTGCTTTCTCTCTTATCGCGGTAACGTTCTTAGTGATCCCCTTATCACTAGTGAATGAGGACCGGCGACGATGTTTTGATGTGACATTCCGAACTTACTCAAATTGTAACCCATGTCACGAGAGTTGCGAAATTTGTAATCCCGTTTAGAAAAAAAAAAGTGAAACAAATACGAATTACATTTTTCAGACAACACATTACTCTGTGTGTGTTTTTTTTAGGCAATCAAGTCAGAAGAAGAAGTGGCCTCGGAGATGACGTAACTGAAGTTTAATCAGAAGAATTTTATTTCAGCTGGCTTCTCCTTCATGTACCTGACGCTAATGGCGTTGAATAAAATCGAGATATAACACGCTAACTAAAGTGACTCGCAAACGATTTACAAGCAATAATTTCTTACTTAAAGAAGGCGCCGTTTGACTCAGTCCATCTTTTAATTTATTTTAACGAAATTTCACATCAATTTTGAATTTCTGGTTTTCTTATGGATTTTAGTCTGTAGGTATTATCGAGACTAGTTAGTCCAATAATTATAAATAAATTGTACAAACGGAGTTTGACTTTTATGGCGTTTGATGGTGAACGGTTGAGAAAAAATCCTGGTTACTATGGGAGTTTTCCACTCAAGCAAAAGTTTTGAAACTTTTGAAACGGTAAGAAATCGTAAGAGCGAACCATTAAGTGAAAATTGTGGAAATTCTAGGGTGCGGAAATTCCGGGTTAATAATTTCTATGTATGAGCCTGCGTTCAATACAGTTTACTTGGCATTCTTTGGAAACAATCTTCAATCTTCACAGGCTACCATTAGAAAACTCTTTGCATACTTGAAATACACAGCTTCTTTCCCTATTTTCAAAACGCAACAGAAATATCTGAGAACACAAGGCTTTCTGCTGTTGGTTTTAACCAGGTTACATTAAAGGCGAGTGGCCATGTTCGATTGAATTTTCTTTTCCTGTTTTCTGCATTAGTTTTTTATTTACTGCTGAAACCGTGTCCCTATCTAGTTTAGTATAATTCTGCTTATATACTAATACTGACTATAAACGCTGAAATCTGATTGGCTAAGCTATTGTTACACATCCTACTAGAATTTGATTTCAAGTTTCTACAGATTTTCAGTTGATGACGGGTAAAGCCCGGGAGTAGAAAGCGGGAGCGAAGTCGTCTTATCACTTGAACACAAACTATGGATTTGTACTAACTATTTGAAAGCATTCACGAGAACTCGAAGTCTAAGCCATTCTTAAAGATTGATCCATTTGGCCTTCGGCTTGATCAACTGTCACCTCCAAAAATTTAAGGGGTGGATCTCACCTCGTACTTCCTTACAAGACAAAAAGTCTCTGAAAAAGTGGTTTTCATATGGAAACGATGCTGCACAACAGATGTTGAGAACACGTTAAAAGTATTTATAATCACCAGCGAGGCTACTAGTATGTCAACATTAACTGTTGTGTCCACACAATGTTTCTCTTATGAACAAAATTTGACGTAAGCTCAAGCACGACGGTAGTGAGGACGCCCACAACACATTGCCTTATTTTTCGGTTCCATACCTCCGCGATACAGTACTGATGCTCGTGCTAGCGGCATGCCTATGCTTGCAGCAGGGCGTTCTTATTTAGATATGCACAAGACCATCGTAGCGCCATGTTTCTGGTAAACTCGGAACTGTTTTCATTACTCTAAATGTGATATTCAATGAATCCCGTTTCCCAGCTCATGCTTTTTCAAATCCCACTTCCCAGTGCTCAAATCTCATTCCCACAAACAGAATTCAAAACAATGCTAGTGTTATACGCACATACGAGCTCTGTTATCTTCGCATCCGCTAAACTACTGCTTCTAAATACGATCTAAAAAATACACGGATTTACCGGCCTAGTTGTTCTCAAGACGATAAAATGTTTTAGACTGTGCGAAATGCTTAACCTACAGCAACCTCGTTCCCAGGGTCCTTTCGAACTATTTTCAACGACTGACTCTGGAAAGCTGGTATACTAACTTAGAACAAACGCCTCTTAACAGATGTCAACCACTACCGGCGCCTTACAACGACTTATCCACGACGTAAACAAAACCGACAAACGGACTTCTAACAGACCGACTTAATTTGACTAACAGTACAATACAGTACGTTCAACCGACTACAATAGACGGATCGAAACCGACCTATAAGCTTTACACGGGTCTTTCAGCCAATACCATCATGGCTAAACTGACCAATCAGTTTCAACGAACCAGATATATAACATCATTAAGGGTGTAAGTTTCTAAAGAAACTGTGGTACTGTGTCGCCTTCGCTCTGACGAAAGGCTAACGCTCGAAACGTCAGCTTTTTGACTCGTTACGGTGGCCAATTTACATTTTCTACTTAGTTGATCTAACCAAATTACCATATAACATCATGGCCTGACAAACACTTTTCATTTGACTCTGAAGATGACTTCCGCTCAGGTTGTCGAAACGTCAGTCACCATTAACTGTTCTTTTCAGAACTACCTTCACTCGGACGATCACACTATACGAACTACTGATACTCCTGGGTTCAAACCATTTACAATGATACAGAAATTCTCATCCTCTATCTATCTTAATCGGGCTTTGAACAATAGAGGGAATGGTTAAGAAGCCAGGTAAACATTAAAGAACAAACAAACAGTCTAACATTTATGTTGGAAGGTCACTGACCCTGCACATCTGTTGTTGTTTGCTCACTGACTATGCATGAATTACATTATAGCAGTGGCTGTACGAGCACTCGTCACCACCTTTTGTATTTTGCAAGTTTTGTGCAAGGTCCTCTCCCAGAATAGCCAACATACAACAAAGAACTTTGTAAGGGTGGCTTTCAGGACAATTCAGTAAGGAAATTGTATGCGATGTTGGCAGTTTGTAGTAGCACGTAGGAGGCGCGGTGGTCTCATGGTTAGTGAGGATCCGGATCGAGTGGCCCGGGTTCGAACCCTCTCGGGCCGGGGACATGGTGTTGTGTTCTTGGGCAAGACACTTGACTCTCACAGCGCCTCTCTCAACCCAGGTGTATAAATGGGTACCGGCTAATTTAATTCTGGGGGTAACCCAGGGGGGAGTAGCAATATATTCCTAGTAGCTTAATGCTACAGAAACCGGGACAAGCTCCAGCCTGATGGGCCACTTAGGCTCGTATGTAGAGTTTATAGCACTTTTTAAACTGAGCCAAACATTGCATATTCACACAATGTACGTAAACATTTTGAAATTTGTTTCCCAGTCACAGTGACCAAAATCCCATTTTTTTCCCAGGGCAAAAACAGGCCAATCCCATTCAGATTCCATTTTACCTCTTCATGAGATTACCGTAACCGTAACCGTAAAGTTAGATGCATTTCATTGGACGATTTAACTTCAATGAAATGCATAAAGAGGAGGAGATTTTAAACTAATGAATCGCGGCACCTCTGACTTTTCCTAGTAAATCTGGTTGTTTAACAGGTGTCTACGTATCTGCTACAGGCAAGAGACCATTCATGAGATTTTTTGTCTGCTTCGACACCTGAAACGTAGACTCTATTGTGTCACAGCATGCGTCGTGGAAGTTTCTTTTCGTTCATAACACAGAAAATTACCTCACAAGGTCACAAACTGGAAAGAAGAAACACCAAACAATCTTCAAGGGTCATAGAAAAGGAAAGTCATGGGTTTATAACAGATAATAAGGTTTTTTTTAGTTTTTTCGGCTCCAACTTTTTACCATTCTACAAACTTAGCATTGCCGCCTTGACTAGCAGTACATCGATGTATTTCTTGTAGGTGTTTAATTAGCCTGTATTACTTCACCTTGGAGTTCGTTATATACCACTCCTTGTGAATATCACACCGACGCCTACCAGCTCACCCGAGAATTTTGTCTTGCGTTATTCGTTTTCCTTCGATGTCGAGTGAAGACGCCGAGCCAGAAGCTCATCCTACTCGAGAAGTCGTCACTCGGAAAAACTTGGGTGATTTCCGAAATTTCTTTAATACTGCACAGCTAAAGCTCCACACTTCGGAACCTTCGTTAAAGTTTGACAAGGACGCTTGTGACATGTGACACCGAGCGCGCTGTGACTGTATCCAAACAGCTTAAAGTCGAGAACGAGCTGAAATTTGTTTATCCCGGGAGCGGTAGGAAATTTAAGTGCAACCTTGAAGTTTTAGAGTTTCTTGAGAATGCGGCCAAAGCGATAGAAAGCCAAGCAATTGAAATAAAGTCTCCCAGCTATTGGGCAGAGATTCCCAGTTAGTGAGAAAGTGAAACACTGAGGAAAATACAAATCGCTGACTCTTTGGAAGGCGGTTGGCTGACAGTTAAACACTACGAGAATCACGCCGTCGCTCTTGACTCCGAGAACGATAAGAGAATTCGTGCTGCTGACAGGGAAGCTCTCAGGGATAAGAACCGCATTCGAGCCAGGTGACAAAATGCTGAAAGTGCAAAACCGATATTCGCCATATTCTCAGCCCAGTGGTGGTCGTGGAAAGTTCCGTCGCCCACAGTTTACAACTTCATCCACCTTCGGACAGCAACAACAGCCACAGGACTTCACCAATCGAGCACGAGGGGCGCACGAGGGGCGTGCTGCTTTTGTGAGACTCTCGGACATTGGTGGAGAGAATGTCCAGTCAGGCTTGCCCGTATGTTTACCGTTGCAAATACCGCTCATACAGCAGGTGTAGGTCCACTTACGTCAACCTTCTGTTGTACGGCACGCGCCATTTTTGGGCAATCTGGCCCGTCTGTGTAAGATCTCCTTAGTTCTGGCTCCAGAAGTATATCCACAAGTAGGCAGGGTGAAGAGTTCCATTACAGCATATCTCAGGAGTTCAGAATACTCTTAGAAGATAAGTGTCTTGACCATAGTTCGCTGATATTATTTTAGACAGAATTTGTTTGACTATGAACAAGGCATTGCCCCAGATGTTGTAAAAGGTCGTCTCAAGGCGCATATTCAGTTTTAGGTGCTATTTTTTGGGTCCTAGACACTATTGAATCTGGGTATGTTATCCCCTTTGATACTGCCCCGCCCAGTGTTTTTTTTTGTGGAATAACAGATCAGCGCTTAATCATCGTGATCTTGTTTTTTCTGCTACTGCTGCTCCCTCTATCGTTATTAATCCTCTCTCTGTTTCAGTTAAGTCTGGAGGGAAGCCCAGACTCGAAAGCCCAATTTAGAATGGAAGATTGGAAGATTTTTCTCCAATAAGCAGTGCGAGGCGGATACATGTATAAATTTGACCTTAAATCGGGCTATCATCCCATTGACATTTGTCAGGGTCATCTACAAGTTTTGAGCTTCCAGTGGCCCCTCGGTGGGCCTAGTTACCGTTACTTTTGTTTTACTGTATCACCTTTTGGGCTCTCGTCTGCTCCTTGTCTTTTTACAAATATTCTTCTTCCGCTAGTGCGCCATTGGAGAGGCGCAGGTATCCATTTAGTTCTATATCTGGACGATGGAGCGGGCTGTGAAGAGGGTTTCATTATTACACAAAGTTGTTCGGAGATTGTTCAGATAATCTCTTTATCGCCATACGTTGGCAATGTTTCTTTGATTATGTCTAGTTTTTGCAGTCTGCTGACACTTTTCGAGATGCCTGGGATACTCCCCTTGATCTGAGCAGTTTCCAATCTACCAACAGTGCTTTGACGAAGTCGGTTTGTGGCCCAACAGTTATAGCAAATTGTAAGAAGATGATTGAGTAATTTCGAGCGTGTCGATTATCTGCTCGGATGCTAGTGGTTTTGCTTACGGGGGGCACGCCCTTTTTGTGAACAAGGACGAGTTTAACTGTTTTATAAAGCTTTCTCTTCTATGGAATCCGCTCTTGACAGTAATGACAGGGAGTTACTCGCGATCCTCTACACGCTTAGTCCTTTAAATTGCTTATTCAGGGTAAAGCGGTCAAACTCTACATCGACAGCAAGAATGCGTCTCTTATTTCTCAGAAAGGCAGTACTATACTCAGGCTCTAACAACAGGCCTTTTTCGCCGTCAATATCGTGTCTATTGAAATTGAGTGGGTCCCTAGGTCCCTTAATGAATATGCCGATTCCTTGAGCAAGATTACTGATTTTGACGATTGGAACCTTTCAGAACTCTTTTCCTAACACCTTTCTTTTCTTTTTGGTCCTTTCACGGTTGTTAGGTTTGCATCCCAGTGACAGTGAAGTGCGTCAGGTTTTAGTGCCCAGGCTCTGAAGTTGGTGACGCTTTCAGTGTCGACTGGGTAGGTGAGAACAACTGGATAGTGCCTGGGGTCTCAGTTATCCCAAAGTGGCCGTCAGCGGCTTTTGGCTTGCTGTTTTTTCCTGTGGAGGGCATAAGGGCTTCTGTTCGTCAGGTTATCGGATTGCCTGACTCTTTTTTTTAATTTTTGCACCTGCCCGCGAAGGTCATAACACAATGTTTTTCCCTTAAGATCTGCGGTTCTTGCGATATACCTGGACGCTTCTCCTTTTTCACATTGAGTGCGCTTTTGACAGGCTTTATGGCCTGACCTGTTGTTTTGCGTCTTATGACACTATGTATTTTTTTTTCGTTATTTTTGGCCGTCCTCATGGTGTCATTTGTTCGCTTTAACGAGCCCTGCACACTTCTAAATGCAGATAAACGGGTAGCGTCACCCTCGCCGTCTCCCCCCTTTCTTCTCGGCGCGGGTATAACAAGATCCTGGGAGCGAGTTGGTAGACTCCAGTCTCCGTTCGACATTTTGATCATTGCAGCATGTTTTGGACAATGTTCAGCTGATTTTGAGGTATGTGGTCTTTTGGTGGTATTCTGTGTGGTATTGTGATTTTTTGTACTTTTTTTACGGCATGTACGTCATGAATGCATGTAAAATTTTGTGTGCAGCGTAAATTTTGACAATAAGAGTAAGTCACCTTCCATCGCGGATGCAGAGAAATTTCGCCTCGTGAGACGTGCCATGCCTGCTCGAGTTTTCGAGCGTTTTATACATTGGGGTTTACGTTCTCATTGATAAAATGGAATGTGTCCTTGGATATCTTGTTGCTAAATATGATTAACGAAGCTGCTCAGAGAATGACAGGATGCTTCATTACCAGTAAACAACAGGCTTGCGTTGCATTTTCAAATGTTGCCGAGCGCCCGTATGGTCGATAAAAATTAAATGAAGCTCGTGTTGCTTGTTTGTCTTATACCAGACGCCCCTGTCCTTTTGCTAGACACTTTTTTTATGATTGATTTTGTTATAGCTATAAACTATAGGTTAGAGGGTAATTATAATACTGTGAGCATATGCTGTGCTAGTCCGTCGCACACCTTCGAGTCACACGCACGAGCGGCGAAGAGCGAAGCAATCCGGCGAGCTGGAGTCTGCTAAAGAGGAGCCAAGAAATTGAGCCTGCCTTGATATCTGTAATTTTTTTATTTCTACTTTGTCTGAGCGAAGTCTGAAATACTAGTGACCGAAAAGCGGGAAAGGCGAGAAAACTGTCAATCTATTATAGTTTGATAAGAAGCAATTAGGGCCTGTTTACAAGCAGGCGGGTAACCCTAGCACCTAGGGTTACCCTAGCAAGAGGATTAAAAGATAGCCCGGGTTTATAAGCAAAATTTAACAGGTAGGGTTACCCTACCAACCCGGGACAACTTAATATGCT
>OMLO01001730.1_pt1 | contig 17098 bp, 10 predicted proteins | sample 1674811 | NCBI WGS metagenome assembly OMLO01 (sample SAMN06265003, study PRJEB25207) | coral metagenome | isolation source: Coral host | place: Mexico:La Bocana,Puerto Morelos, Mexico | collected 2008-11-13 | reverse complement strand
CTGATTATTTGATAAGTTAAGGATGTGGAAACAAGGTTTTCCATAACTGTCCCAAGGATTTTTGTCCTCCATTGTAGTCTTTCAGCCGATCATAATCCAGAATTACGATGTGTAATTTGCACTTATGCTACACTTTCTGCACTGGTGTTATTCTTGAACTGCTGTGCTCTCGGCCCCAGGTCTCGGCCATTCAGGCTGATAATGGGTGTAGATAGCTAGATGGGTAGATAGAACTGGCGCTGTATATTAGGTCTTATTGGATCTAAGAAAAACAGGAAAACGTAGGAATCCCGCAGTGTAAACGTTTTTGATGACCTTTTTTACGTCAGTAAGGCATGTTTTCAAGTCTAATTTGCGTTTTGTGGGCCCAAATTTATTTAAGTTACTTTTGGCAAAAAAAACATCGTCTGAACTTTTTTCCAAGTAATGTATTCCACGTCAAACAGAACCGGCACCAGTCACTGTCACTGAACGTATGTTCGTGACAATTCAGAATTAGTGTTTTGTGACAGCTTGTGCAACACTTATCTGTTCCGGAAGGGCATTGTGTGACGAACCCATTTAACTCAGGAAACGCTTGTGGGGGAGCACTGCGTGATAACATAAATAACGGCTGTGACATGCTTCTGATCGGGTAGGAGGAATTTATACCAGGGAATCATCAAAACAACAGCAAAGGTAATGAAAACAAGGCAACATTCAAACTTTTGCTTCTAACTTTTATTTGCAACTGTTTGCTTGAACATTATTCCACAAAATTCCCAGATTTGTTACCCCTCATCCTACTAACGTACACTGTTTTTCCATTGTTATCAAAATTTTACCAAAATATAACTCCACACATCTACCATAATACAGAAAGAAAATCAATTTTGACTGCATGAAAGTCTGTGTCTATTATGCTCCTATTTATCTCCTTGTCAACTGAGGCCTCTACCTAGGCTCAATTTCTATCACTCTCTTGGGTCTAACCACCTTCCTCCCGAGTAGAGTAGAATGAGTGCAAGCTCATTTCCTGAAACAGCAGCTGTTAGTCGAGCCTAGCCTCTGCCTTCTCCCAGGCATGCCCACTTAGTTGGAGCAATGAGAAAAATAACAAGTCCAGAATAGACCATTTTACCAAAGTGTGCTCAGTGACCTGGGGTCAGTTCAATAAGAATTGTACAGTTGTATCTATCGTTTCAGAGGTGGAAACCAATAGTTACAGTTGTAACTTACAATTGTAAGAGTTTTATTTAATTAACCCCTGGTCTTTGAATGGCAGCGATGCTGGAGGTGACCTTGTTTTGATGCAGACCTACCTGCTAACAAGGTGCATTTTCATGACAACTGCAGAGAGATCTGTATCAAAGCAAGGACACCTCTTCGCTGCCATTTAAAGGCTAGTTCACTGAACAGACACCTGTAAAATGGACTCTTCTATCTTTCCAACCTTACAACAAATAACTGAAATGGTATTCAGAAGAAAGCAGATGTGCCTGAGTACAAAGCCTTCCATGTAAGCTAAATTACATTTTGTTGTTTTTGCAAATCTCATATGTTTGGCCTCATTTTGAAGCAGAGGCAATAGCCAACTTAGAGTCAACCTTCTATAAATTTTGACTGGACATAACATGTACCTTACACATGTATATTGTAATCAAATCATAAACATACCTACTTTACACTTGATTAACTAAATTAGAATATTTGGAAAACCGAAATCCGACAATCATCTAGTTTACTGGTAATTGATGTGATATATATTGGCTTGAAAAATTCTTTTTTTATTATTTTAGAATTTTCTGTACATGTAACTATTCTATATTTTGCCTAAAGAATTAATTACATCATATTTATACAACCTTGCATTATACCAAAATAGATTTGATTAGAGAGGGAAATGAATGGTACTATATAACTTTATTTTATGTAAGGTTTTGTGAAAAGCTCTATGCAAAATAGTAATAATAGCATTGTAAATGAAAGTCACCAATGCAGTCATGAAGCAATGCAACAGTTGCAAGAGCACCCCTGAAATAATCTGGCAGTCCAAAATCATTTCTTGGTTTTCATTGTAACTGTTCAATGCTTTACAACTATGATAACTTACATGTCTTGCACTGTTTGCCAGACCCAAACTGTCCTTTAAACAGGAGTTAGCAAATATTAAGTAAGAAAAAATATTGCTTGCTCCTTGCTTAAGTAGAAGGCCTGGGGAAAGATACAAGGGCTATAGTCCCTAATCTGTAAAGTGGGACAAATTTGACCATACAGCCAAGGTTTTAATTAGGTGTAAAAGTAACTATATTAATTTTTAAACTTGAGCTAAATTAAAACCTGTCAGATGATGTCAGCTGTTCCATATAAATAACACATTGAAGTGTGTTTACTGAATGGGAAGCTTGCAGGTGAAAAGCCTAATCCAGTCTACATGTAAGTGGCAACATTTTCTGAACATTACAATTATGTCAAGGGACCCAGCATGAATAAAACAGTCATAGAAAATATTTCACACCGACAGCATAAAGTAGACTGTTAAATTATTGTTAATATTCTTTCATTTTGTAGACTGAGAGACACTTTTTATTTGGGCTGCAACCTCCTTCTGCATGGCTAGTGTTTGAATAAATTTCTGTTCCATTAAATTAATTGAGGCAATTGCTTGGAAAAGAGAAGCTGCAGGTATGTCATCTGGTAACTTGGAAAGAAACTGGCCAAGATGAATGAAATCCATTTCCAACAATTCCTCTTGATAAAACTTCAATATCCCTGTAAAATGAATAACAATAAAATTTGGCATTCAGGATTACCGTGGAAACCCAGTACTAGTATCTTAGGAATGCAAAGGATGACAGGCACAATACATGTTCATATCTAATGAAGGTTTCTCAAAACAATGGGTGCAATTTGCATCATTTACCAAGTCAAACACTTTGGCACATACATGTAGGTAAAGCAGGATGATTAATGACAATGTGACTTCAATTTAATGTCTTGTAGTGAAGTCTTTGATAACTTTGACTGAGGATCCAGATTTTTGAATTTACGTACAATAATTTACACTGTGACAGAGAAGTAAAATCGAACTTCAGTCAAAGTGGATTGGTTTCTGATTGACTGCTCCATGCTCTCCAAGTTTCTGATAGTTAAAAGTTATTTTCTTATAGCATTGTCTTGACCATGCACTTCTTGAATAAGTTGAAAAACTCACCTAGTGCTGCCCTGAATAGAAATGCTTCTCCATCTCTGCAGAACACATCCCATACTCTTGAGGCAACGTCCAGAGGTAATGATTTGCTAAACAATGTAAATGTCCTGCAAGGATTCATACAAACCAACTGTAACCATGGTTTACAAACTTAAGATATGATACATCACTGTAAAGTACTTCTACATAGTCACTGAATGAACAAACTACATCTTTTCAAAATTGTTATTGTTCTCACCAATCAATCAGGTACATATCAGGTGTGAAGTTTTCTTCAATAAAATGTGCATGAACAGAGGGCAGAAACTCCTCTAGAAACATCTCAAAGGCAGCAAAATAGGCGATCATCTAAAAAAAGCATTTTATTGAGTCATTAATGTTACACTGTAATATTATTTAGAAAACCAGCAAATTCACAATAATTATAATGTCTAAGTGAGCTGGTGAGTCAGAGTTTATTTGATAAAAAGCTAAGGAAAATAATATTCAGGCCTGGAAAGTAATATTCAATATTTTCAATCGCATATGCCTGAAGCTAGCAAGAAGACGAACAGTCAAAAAATTTTAAATATTTGTACTAACCATAGGATGATCAACTCTAAAGAAAGCCAGTTGACATGGTTTGTTGAGAAGGTTTGCAAAACAAATAAAAGCATCAGATGGTTCCATGTTTAGCAACAAAACAGCTGCAAGAAATGACATTCCTTGGACCTGAAATTTGGAAAAACAGATGGGTAAAAAGAGTATTGATAACTAGCCCAGAAATGTGCTAAAGAAACTAACAAATTTAACTATACAGGTACACTTTACCTTTCCCAATTTTAACTACTTATTAACATTACAACTACCCCTAAAGTTTCAATCTGATTTGTATTCTCCTTTTGGTCAATTATTTTGAATACCAGTACTTCCATCACCCCCATAAGACATGTACACTTGCTGGTGAAAGTAACAGTAACTAACTTACATATCCTACATCAGGTCGATAACAAGTGTATGCTCCTAAAATACTATGAAGAACATCATGGAATGGACCACCCTAGAACAAAGCATACAAGACAGGTACATGTATTAAACTGTATAAAATATATGTATAGAAAGAGGATTTTTCTCTGAAAAAAATTGAATGGATTTATGTTCACCAACATCTCTTGCAGTTGATATTTGCTTTTAGCTTTTCAATTAAAAGCAAAGTGGCCCACCCTACCTAAGGAGCTTTTATCATTTTCCATAGAAATAACTAGAAGTATTGGTAGTGCTCCCCCACATGTAATGCTAGCCCATTGCAGATTAACCCCAGCATTATGCCAAATTGCCCTAACAGTGGTCAGTCTCCACTTGTTGACCTTAGTGGATAGCAGGCACTGTGGATTTTTAAAGTCTTGTCCAAGACAGTCATGACCACAGGCAGCTGTTAAAGCTAAATAACTGGATCTGAAATCCACCAAACTAACAACTTCTTTCTTACTAATGGTGCCAAGTCAACACACACTGAATACCTCTTGAAATATGCACAGTGATGGAAATGTGCGTGAAACATCCATCATGATAAGCTCTACTGTGTGAGCCTTACTGACAACTGGATGGTCACTGGCTGGCAGCTCTGCAACTGTTGTCTGTGTTGGGTTTTTGTTCTTGTTAAGTCGTGTTGTGAAGAGTTTCTCATATGCATGAGACTGGAATATGTCAAATAATTCTGCAAATGAAACATTACAAAATGTATTGTTCTACTTGTCTTTAATCAATAAACTAAAAATTACTTAGGTGCAGTTAGAATCCACCAAGATTACTCGGTCACTTTACTTGTCACAGTATGTTAAAAGAGGAGTAGCAAACAAGAAAACTAACCATGAGTAATGTGTAAGTCATTTCCAATGGCCAGGTTCCAAACTGTTCCACGCACACTTGGTGGAAGACCTTGCCACCAAAGATCCCTTGTTTTCTTTGCATGCTGCCTAATGAAAAAAAATACCAACTATTTTTAATAACAAGCTCTGTGCCATATTGCTGTACAAAACTTAAATCCAAACTACAATGTATATGCAAAGTTATGTAAACACAGTCTACTGGGTCACTTCCAGTCACAGTAAACACAAATGCAATAGCTAAAAAGAGAAAGCTTACATAGTCTCCCAGTTGGGAAGTATTTCATTTGTCCACAAAGAGACAGCAGAAACAATTCCATCTTCCTGTTTGCACTTTTCTTTGAGCTTTTTCTCTTGAAGCTTCATATCTTTCAGTTCTACAATCACAGAGTCTAATGTTAGTAAATCGGTATTTCTAATTGTTCCTGAAAAGTGCCAATAGTGAGGTTCAATAAAGTATGTATGTATAATTAAGAGAAATACCTTCCAATCAAAATATACGATCATGTACATGAAAATACAAAATACAATGTTCTAAGTTGAGAACACATTCTTGTGTCTTCTCAAGTGGCTGATGTCAATAAAGGTAAAGGCACAGACGTTCATGCAGGTATGATATTTCTCACTGCACTATTATTTGATAACAAGGTTCTTCAATTGCATTGTTAAACAAAAACTTCTTCCAGTTCTTCTTTACCGTTGCTACAGTTTTCAATGGTCCTTCCAAATCCACACAGAAGCACATAATGCATCTGCATTCTATTTCTATCATCTCTGCAATGTGTCCTTTATAGTATTAGGTAATATGATAGTTTTTTTTTATTTACAACTTTTGTAATGATTTTCACCTTTTTTCTTTGCTTCAGCTACCATTGCTTCATATTGCCGTCTATGTTTTTTCTCTTCTGTTGGAGATTTGGCTGGAAGATTGCTGAAAATGTATAAGGGATAAAAATAAAAAAAAAAAACTTGCAGTTTTACAGTGTTGCTTGTATATTTTTTTGTCTCTTTCTCTTTTTAAACAGTGAAAAATGAATGTGGCAAGAAAATTGAGGATACAATAATAGCTGAAATTATCTACTGAATATTACCAAATAATTACTGATAAGTTGCAAGTGCTACTGTAAGATACATGCAAGAGTTTCCCTTTAAAAGTATCAAGGTCATGAAAAAAACTAGAAAAGAGGATCCATTATCACTATCGATCCATTATTGCTATAATTCGTGTGATTTTAACAGACAATGTTAAATGCAATGTTGAAAACTGTTATGAAAATTGCACAATGTTATTCTAGCATATGCCAATATATGCTGTTTACCTGGGTCTATTTTCAAAAATAAGGGCTGTTGTTGAGCTCCCTGCTGTAGGCTTCTTTCTTACTGAGAGAAATTTTGGTTTAACGTTTGGAGTAATTGATGAAGGCCTATCCCCAAGAGATCTGCGCTTACTGTCTCCTGTAGGACGAGAGGATAGCAGAACAGATGTGAGAGACAATTCATTTATAATGATCAATACAATTATATAACATACACTCCATGCTAACCATCCATTACTTTGTTACATAGGGTAATGACAAAGGCTATTCACAAATTCTTTCATGCATATGTATGCCGTGGTTTCAATACCAAATTTTAGTTTCAAACCATTTGGATTTTCCTTTCAATCAATAATTAGAATAAGATAATGAACATTTGTCAGTTAAGATCATCCAGATAGTTAATCTTCTTCAAAAAGCTATTCAGGATGGTGGGAATGGACAACCCCACTGTGGACCCTCTAAGGAAATGTGATCAGATATATAAATATTCACCTCTATCAAAAGATGATGGCTGATTATGAGAATCTTTGCTGTTTTCCCTAGCATCTTTAACTGGAACCTTTCCAAATAACTTCCACGCTGGAACAGGTTCCTTCTGAGATGACCTGGAAAACAGGCCTCTGCAAGAAAACAGATGAGTATGATATGCCATTGTTAGCATGAATATAAGGAAAACATATTAAACTAAGTATTCTTCAAAATATTAATTTTTCTTTTTAGAAAGTATATTTTGGTGAGCATGTGATATACCATCTCACCTTCTTTCCTGAATCTAGTTGATTCCAGATTCAAGAAACTTATTTCTTTTATATTGACATTTTAAACAAGCAGTTAATATTTAAGAATACTTATTAGTTCAGGTACTCATTTTCTCCTGCATTAACAATCAATTTGATTATAGTATTTGGCTGGGAATACATCATGGTAACAAGATAAAAACAATGTTAATAGATTTATTTGTAATTTAAGAAAGAGAAATGCATAATAATTCAATTGCAGAAAACAAATTGCTTGTTCACGCTGTTTGTCTCATGAATCTATATACATTTTGAAAAGCATTTCTCAAAAAATAAATTGAATAGAAGCTAACCGAGTACTCAGCACATGCTGATATTTGACTTTGGGCAAGCTTCCAAGGGGGGATTCTATCCACTACACTAATACGTGCTTCACATTGCAAATTTGTTGCATAAGCAATACTACTCGGTAAACAATACTACATCTTGCTTCGTAATGTCAGAAATCCATTTCAAATCATTTGTGTGAATAAACAAATGAATTTCTGTCAAAACATACAATGATTGATGGGCAAAAATTCAAGTTGTCTTCAATATTGTAAGAAATCTACATAAAAATGGGCAATATTGATACAATATCATTGATATTGTGTTAAATCAGCCCTGCAGGGTGCAGTTCACGACCTGGTATTTCTTATCAATTTTTACACCTCCACGTGTTTGTTCCAGTAGCAACGATCCAACATCTACAAACATTAATTTGCCTCAAGGTTTGCATTGATACAGATCAAGCTACATTGTTTTACTTTCAGTTTCGTTTGTTTGCAGATGACTATGTATGCACAGTTAGAAAACCTTAAAAATGTACAATGTACAAGTAGACAGTACGACTGTATCGCTGTAAAAGAAATAAAACAATCCTTACTTCAGCTTATTACTCTGCTTCTGTGACTTTCTGCCATCTGTTACCGACACTATCTTCGCATTTGAGTTCGGGCTAGGCGCATACGTGTTAGAGGACTTCGGAATCCATGCCGCAACCGAATCGTCCATAGAGAATCTGGACATCTGCTGGTATAGTTCGGGGCTAAATTGAGAGTTATTCAGTGGGATCTCTTCTAACTCTTCATCCCTAACAATGGAGCTAATTCCACTGTCTTCAGTACAGCTGGTAACTGAAGAGCACGCACTAAATTCAACATCACTGCTTGGTGATTCTGAAGATTGAGCGCTATCCTTATCTCTGTTACTTTTAAGCGAGTTTCCCTCATTCGCCCATTTTACGAAGTTTTTGTCTAGCAAATCGTCGGAGGAGTTTGCCTTTTGCTTGAAAAGCGGGAACAGTTCATCACTGTCTTCAGCGTGGTTTGAGCCAAGAAGATTTTCGGAAGAACCGCTGGATACAGGACAATCTTGGCTCGTTTTACCACTCGCAAATACACCACCATCACAGGCATCAGTTGAAGACTCTACGACTTGCGAGGAAACCTCAGCAACACTCGTCATTAAACTCTCATTTGTCTCATCGTCACCAGTTTCATTACGATGTGTGTCTTCGTCTACAATTGTATTGCTACTTGTTTCTTCGTAATCTTCTTGTAGTGTTTCCTCAGTATCAGAAGGAAGTTTCGACACCTCAGAACATGTACCTCGTGTGTCAGTTTGAGTACAATGCCCATCATTCGATAAAAGCAAGTTTGTCAGAGAAGATTTACGGCAGTTCTCGTCACTAGATTCATCATGATTTTCCTCTGGTCCATTCAAATCTTCCAATATTTGTTCAGAAACAATGGCATAATTCTTTACCGAGCTCAACATGTTCGAAAATAAATATTCCTACTGTGAGTTGTCAAACACGTACATGTACGCCGGCGTCAAATTCGATCGCCAGGAAAATCCATTACCTTTTGATTTTCCTCTGTTTAAGCGTCTCTAGAAACGGTTAGATACCTAATAAACACACTTGCACACCTGATCTCTACAATTCTCGCTAATAACTTTCAAAGGAGCCTAATAATACCCGGTGCCGCGGTGTGATATCGTCCCTGTGTAACCCTCCGCCATTTTGCTTTACTACAATTCCCATCATGCACCTTACGTAACCTGGCTTATCTGAAGTTTCCGCACGTTTTCGTTGCTGTCGCGAATCCTCGTCTTAACTTCGTGAACGACTTGGTCAGTCGGAAAAAAATGGCGGGTTGGATGAGTTGAACATTTAAACTGGAAATGCAAGAAGACAGCCCAGGTGGCAGAAGAAAAAGCATGAGAAATGAGCGTTACAATACGCCAACAAAACCAAAGAAGTTGTCTGTGTCTGCTGCAAAACAGAAGGCAAAAGAATTCGCTACGAAAGATGACAAGTCTACTCGCGTCTTGGCCAAACAAGCTATATTGGAAGAGCTCAATGCCCATCTGGTCGTAAGAGCTCAAGGTGTATTGCCGCAAAGTCGAAGGAAAGGCGATAAAAGTGGAAATGATTCAGGTATGTGAAATACAGAACAAGTGCTGTTGTTCGGGCTTGTTGTGTTTGGCGGGAAATTTCAAATTTAAAAAGTCTTCACAAAGTGCAAGCTAGCGAGTCAGTGAGCCAATATGTAAGGGGCAGGTGCAAAACAAGCCATTCCGATTAGCCTACTCTGGTAAGTCTAAATCTTCTCTACTTTTTCTTTATGTTTCCTTTGCTTCCATAAAGTAAAACTATATATTGATGAACCTGTAGTAGGCACGGTGGCCTTATGGTTAGAGCACTCTACTCCGGAGCAAGCAGTCCGGGTTTGATACCTGGTAGGGGACATTGTTTTGTGTTCTTGCTTGGACAAGACACTTAACTGTCACAGAGCCTCTCTCCCCCCACAAATGGGTACTGACGAATTTAATGCTTTGGGTAACCCTGCGATGGACTAGTGCCGCATCCATTCCTTCATGCTATAGAAACCAAGATAAGCTCTGGCCTGTTGGGCCCCTTGGGTCATCATATGCAGACTTACCTTACTTTTCCTTAGTCTAAATAGAACCTGGGTAGCATAAATAGCTTTGTGGATAGTTAACTACAAGTCTCTTGATAAGTGAATAAGAATGGTGAATTTTATGCTTGGTAATTAAATGTGACAGGAATCAAACCCGTGAGTACCATTGATTTCTGTCGGGGTCTCAGATTTTTTCTTTGTCCCATGCTTGTGTCATGTTGATCAATTTACCTTTCACATTTCGTTACACCTGTCACATATGGACTCAGTTAAATGACCTAGCCATCCTCAAGTTCTCGTAGCTCAGTGGATTGCTGGGTTTCACCCATGTGACCAATAGCTTAGCAACGGTTACTATCCGCCATCTTGGTGTCCCTCAAGTGTAAAACAAACCGTATCAAAAGAAGAGTTCATGTGGGAAAGTAGGGATGGTTTTATGCGCTGTTGCCGGCTGTTTTGAGCAAAAGTGGAAAGCATAAAGGTTTAGGGTTTTTTCATATACCTAAGATTACAGTTCAAGGAGAAGAACCGGAGGAACTCACGATTAGAAGGAGAAACGAGTGGATTTCTGCGGTTAGTCGCGGGGACGCTGCAAACAAGAGAGTACTAGAGAGTGAACTAGTTTGTAGCAAACATTTCGTCTTCAGAGAGCCAGCATTCCGACAGTCGCCCTTGGAAGGAAGAAATATGTAGAAAGACCACGAAGATGCAGCCGAAAACCAAAAAACAATGACAACAAGCGATTGAGCGAACTGAACTCAAAGCCGCCGAGATAAAGAAACACATGTAGTTGGCGAAATAGTAGAGCGATAATAGAGAAGGATCACTGTAGAAATAGACTATTATTAGCATAAATTTGACACCCGAGGGACACTAACATGGCAGACACTGACTTGAGCAAAGCTTGTGACATCACGTGAAACCCAAGAATAGACTGCCCACCTGGTGTTTGGGAGATCATGGGTTAGTTCCCGTTCCAGGGAATCAGATAATTTTTTCTATGTCCCACACTTATGTCATGATCAAGTCTCTTGTAACTAAACACAAGAGATTGCTTTATATGATGTGCTTATTACACAGAGCATGCTAAGTCAAGTAATACAAAGGAAGAGGAAACGAAAGCTGTTAAATTCTCATCAAAAATCCCAAGGTAACTGTTAATAAAGAAGCCGTATGAAGCATTTAGCATTGTTTGAAATGTGCTACTTAATGCTGTATAGCCCCAACATTCAGCATGTGTGGCAATTACTGTTTCTGTTGTTAAAAGTAAGGATACTGTTTACATGATTTATTATTTCACGGAGCCAAATAATCATTGAATAGATGTACTTCAGTCTTAGTTAACCTTGTAGGAGCTTTGTCATGATGGCATAGAATTGGCCATTTTTTTCCAGTTTCCCATGTTTGCTTTGTCGTAATCTTCTTCCATCATAACCATAATCATAAACATCCTCATTTAATTTTGAGATCTAAATGTTATGTTGTAATAGGAACTCATGAGGACCCCTCACATGTTTAATGTTAACTTGTTGGCACCCTGCTATGGATTCCCTGACTTTTTTGTGGATCAGCCCACCCTACATCTCACGGACATGTGATTTGACTGATGTTGCACATTGTGTTTGCTTTGTTTATCTTTGAGCCTTACAGCTATCTTACCACAGTTTATGAGCCTTCCTTCACTACATTTTTATGAAAATATTTTTTTTACATCAGAAATGACTAAAATAGTTGAACAGCTCCTCCTTGAACAGGCTTTATGATCTCAGTTTCTGTTTGTTTCTTCAGAAGAGTAGGTGGAGGTTATTCTGGTGCAGTCCACAAGAGACATATGAAGTCTTTACCGCAACATGAACAAAAAATTCACCATGAAACATCTTTTCCTGATAAAAGTGATTATGATGAAAGGATCCAAGAAACTAGAAAAAGGTTTCTCTTTCTATCTTACAATAATATTATTTGCAGAACTTAGGTGCATGTGCTATTTTACACATGGTTTAATTTTGTTCTTGGTAAAAATTTTTTGAACTTTGAAAAGTTTTTTAAATGTGCTGTCATTGCTCGGAAGTGACAACATCAGACTCCTTAACTCCACCAATCCTAGCAGCAGTAGGAAGGACTTGAACAGATACAATTTTTCTGTCTCAGTCCTCATGGCAGCTGAAAGTTACATTATTCTTGACTTTCATTTGTAGTTGTCGTTTAGAGCTTTGTATGTACTGTACCTTCTGTACCTATTCCCAGAATCATTCACACACAGGTTTTTAGCCAAGAAGTTTTCTTTCATTTGGAAAAGGAAGACATTTGGAAGAGTTGCTCCTGTTACAGCAAGGTACATATGCATTCATGCATGTACATGTAATTTCAAAGAGACTTAAATGTACATTGTACAAAGTCATGTCCTGTTAAGTCAAGTTTTGCAGACTGTTGAAACTCATAAAAGAAAATTATCAGTTAATGAAAAAACTTAAAATATTATGAAAAATACAATATATATCTTTGGAAGTATTTCTTTTCAACTGACAGAAACCACTACGAGAGAAAGCTTATGCAGAGCACTCTACAGGTTTGGCAGGATATTTGGTGGTCTGGAAGAAAAGGTTGGAAGCTTAATGTCAGAGCTGATTATCACAACAGGTAAGCAACAAAACTTGTCACATAATGTACTTTAACTGTAGTTGAGAAAGGGTCAATGTTCATCATAAAAAAGATGATACCCTGACAGAATTTTATTGTTGTACACTTGTGCACGTAACAGAAATTGAATGATACATGTAGTCTAAGCAAAAGTATAAGCGGAATCAGGCCAGACGTTACATGTACAGTACATGTAATGCTGTAATGCAGCTCCTGTTTTCAAAGCCTTTGCTACTTCATGTAGGAGTGTCCCTGCTATTCTCAATGGGATCATGCTAGTTGTTTTCAGGCAGAATCTTTGTTGCATTGTTCTGACATTTTGCTGGTATGCAATATTATTCTTGGGTGGAAAGAGAACACAAAACAGAGACCCTGGCCTCATAAACCTACATGTAGACCACTGAGTCAAGAGTGGCATGGGCTAGCCATCAGACCAAGAAGCCACCACTTTAGTTACAGAATAAATTTTACCACGATGAATGTGTAATAATCAAATTTCAACTCACAAATTCCACAAATTAATTCCACAAATTAATTTGCAAGAAGTAGAACTCCACCCTTTGTCTGCCACTCCAATCCCTATTAATTTACCAACTTGTTGCAGGTGATCACATTATAAATGTACTACTCTGGTTGACAGATATACGCTGTATATTATTTTCTAGATATAGATTGTGGCACAAATCCTGGAAAGCTTGGCAGGAGTTCATTACTCACTGTAGAAGAAAGAAGGCAAGAGACAAGATGGCTCATCACCTGGGTGAGGATTGCTGAACTTACAATTCATGCAATACTGGTATTCATTGTACATGTACAAAATAAACAATATATCTACATGTATTGTGAGGGGAAATGTTCTGCATTTAAATTTGTAGCTTTGTAGTCAAATACATTTTACTGAAATATTCTTTCCTTGGTAGATCAGGGACTGCAAAAACCAACATCTTGACATAATTTTCCAGTTTGACCAGGATAAATGAACCCACATGATAACCAGCTGAGACTGATGTGGCTTCCTCTCTAACAATAAAAACAATATATTTATGTCATTCTTTTTTCTCTCTAGCACACCGTGCATTACTTGTGAAATGCTGGTCAGCCTGGAAAGACTACATTCAGTCTAGACAAAACAAAGGACAACAGACTGACGTGGCAGTGGATTTTGCTCATAATCAGCTTAAAAGGTAATTTTCATTACCAGCTGGAGAAATATAATCAATTCTGCTTCATGAAATAAGTCCAAAATCCCAAATTAAAGAATTTATCCCCCTTATGGGAATTTAAGAACTAAAAGACCTGATCAGTGTACGGTGAAAATACAATACACTGTATATTGGATCATAAAGGCACACATTTACCAATCTAGAAAGTAATGAAGAATTCGGCATGATCTTTTAATTATGTTTACCACATTATTTCCTACAAACGTTAAATGAATCAATAATTTATTTTGCAACTCTCATGATGTTTGACTGCACTTTTTATATTTTACAGACGAGTATGGGATCAGTGGCTGACACAGATATCATTCAAGCATAAGTTACAACACATGGACCGTGTAGCTCTCCAGTTCTGGGCAGATGGTCTTATAACCAAGGTACAGAAAAAAAACAGTCAGCCTTATAATCTGTCTCTGAATGTTAGTTCAATCAATCAATTAATCAATCACTGATAGTTTTTGTTTACGTAACGCAAATTTTGGTTTGCTTAGTTCTGAGCGGTACTGTAGTTTGTACATAAAACAGCATTATTGCTACTTATCAAAGTGAGTTGAAGTCAAGATAACTTAAGTAGTACTTAGCCATTATTTTACTCTAATATGTCTCAATAATGATGTTCTAGCCTTTTGAACACTGACCATATGATTATTATACATGTACACGTACGTGTAGAAGTACACTGCATTGCAAACTGTTGTAGAACAGAGAAAGCAGTTACTCTAATGCTACATAAACTGTTGTTTCAGATTCCCAATTCCTTTCCTACTTGTACTCTTTTTTGATAGCCACATGTGCTCTCTACCCCTTTCTTCTTCCTCTTTACTTTCCTTTGTGTGATGTAGTACATGTAAGCTGCGATACTACTAAAAGTTTCTCATCTAATAGACTTGGAGAGTGTGGACTAGCGCTTGTTTAGTTAAAACAGAAGAGAAAGAAAAGATAAGAGTTGCTTCAAGATTTTATGACAGAACATTATTGCTGAGAGTGTGGAGAGGTCTAAAACATTACAGATCAGTCAAAAAATTGAAACAGTTGCGACATGGTATGTGTCCTTTAAAATGTTATTTATCTTACACAAGAAAACATTGGTTCAGGAAGTGTGTTAATCATTACATTGAAGCTTTTGCTGCCTTGGTGTGTACTATTAAAACCAATAGTAATAAATTGCTGGAATCAAGACTGCTAATCACAGGACTCGCTGTACAAAGTCATGTAGTTCATGAAATTTAACCATGCTGTTATGAGACCAATAAGTATGTCAGGTTTGCAAAGGTTTATGGTCTATAACATGTATTGAAGCCCCAAAATATATAGACTTCCCAATGCATAAAGTACCATTTTTCAACTTGTCTATCTTGCTTTATTGTCAAATTGTCATGTTTTATATCAAACAAATCATAGTCAGGTCATTAGCCAGACCTGTGTGTACCCAGTATGTGCTATAGGATCTGCTTCAGTGAAGGACATGTGAAACAAAACAATTTTATTTTTAAAGTGGGCAACAACAGGATGCCTGGACCCCCATCTGGCTGATGGCTTAATGGCCATACTCTTGGCTACCCTTTTCATACTAATGATCTTACTTGGTAAACCTGTTGTGTTAGCTATTTCTTTTTATGAATGTAGGTGCTGCTGGGAGACACTTCGCATCCATATTGCTGAAAAGGTCATTTGACATTTGGGTAACAAGATGGCAGAGACAAGTACAGCTCTCTCAATTTGATGACTTAATTAGTTACAAAGGTGATGTGGCTGTAGCAAGGAGAGCTTTTGTTTACTGGAAATACTGTATCCTTGCTCTTACATTGATCCTTAACCAAGAGTGAACAATATCTTTTTTAGGTAGGTGTTAAGAGTAGACGGCATAATTACCATGCTGATGCAATACGAATCTTCAGAAGAATTCTAAAAGAAACTTGCAATGTTCCACCTTAATTTTGTAATGAAAGTAAAGGATAAGGTCTGTCTTTAGAACTACCGGTACATGTACATGTAGATGGTTCACCAGGCTAAGTTCTTAACTTTATTCATTGCAGCATGGATGCTCAAACCCAGACCACTTGTTGTTCAGTGTCATGTGTAAAAATTAGGCTTAATGTACAGTATGCACAATTATAATATAATTACACATGTATTAGATTGGTCAAAAGACCACCTACAGTGGTTATGATGAATCAATTTTCTTTAACTTTCATTAATTTTTTTAAAAGACATTGCTCTGAAACATGAAGAGTATGAAAATGAAGACATCGCTGCCCATCACTATACACAACACTTGCTGGTTAGTCATCAGCTTTGTTAACATGTTTAGGTGATTCCTCAGTATTGCATTGCGCATTCCTAATGCACACAATTTTTTTGTCATTAGCCCACATACATGAGCACATACATTTACATACAACACATAAGAGATTTACCTTAAGCTAAGCCTGACAGTGAGATAAATGTTTGTTTTTTCTTAAAAGAGCATGGTGACCTAGATTTTTTATTGCAAATTATGACCTTGCAAACTTGAGGAACGTTTTGAGTCACTTTCGCTTAAAATTGTGTGACTTTTCGGTAAATTATACATATTATATCAAGAATTTTTTTAGGTATTAACTATAATAACCTGACGTTTGCTTCCAGCTGCTGCAAATGTAATGCCAACTGATAAAGTATTGTGAGTGGTTAGGCATAGATGAGGTATGATCAGACCATCATATCTCTTTATTCAGCGAGAATGGTGACCTGTCCTTTTAACTGTATTTTTTTGAAACAGTACTTGGTAGATAACATTCAGAGAAAGTTTTTCAATTGTTTGGCAATTTTTATTTCTTTCAAGGAATCACCTTAAATGTGTTGTCAAGTCCTTTTCAGTTTAATTCACATAATTAATTGTATGACACTGTTGCTACATGTAAGTGTAGCAGTTACTGCAACAAGCAATTTGTTCCCTGCATTCTGTAATTTTATGAGAATATAAAAACAACTTCAACACAGGCACTTAGTATCAGGGTTGTAGTTAGAAATTTTAATAGATGGAAGAATATGTTTAATAGGCGGAATCTTTTATCTAGCGAGCGAAGCGAGTGGCCAACGGCCACAAGCCTCTAGGGGGGTTCGGGGGCATGCCCCCCGGAAAATTTTGGACATGTAATAGCCCTGAGATGCAATTTGGTGAA
>OMLO01001729.1_pt1 | contig 17099 bp, 10 predicted proteins | sample 1674811 | NCBI WGS metagenome assembly OMLO01 (sample SAMN06265003, study PRJEB25207) | coral metagenome | isolation source: Coral host | place: Mexico:La Bocana,Puerto Morelos, Mexico | collected 2008-11-13 | reverse complement strand
TGGAGTTCAGACGTGTGCTCTTCCGATCTACACTATCTCTCCTCTCTTCCTCTCCCAACCTTTTCTCTATCTCCTCACTATCCGCTCACTTACCTCCCTACCTTCCCCCTCCTCCCCTCCCCGCCCGCTCCCATATTAATCAAAGTTGAAGACTTCCAAGTTGATGATACTATACTGCGCCAAGTCTAAAACCAAACTTGTCGACTTTATCTCGACTTATCCTAACGCTTCACACTGACACATTTTTGTTTCTCTTAGGCTCATGCAAGGAAAGCTGAACAGGAGGCCAATGTGCAACACATTGTAGAGGAAGAGACCTCTGGATTACAGGTTTGCGTGTGGTTGTGCAAATTTAAGTAAAACAAAATTTTGTGCTTGTCCATTTTTTTAGGCTTTATTTGTTTACCAATTTTTGTGAATTTCAAGGTTCGTATTGAGGAACTTCAAGAGAAAATGGAGAAACTCAAAAAGGAGCTCAAGAGACAGAGAGATAAAGAGTCATCTTTGCTGGAAGAAAGAGACAGATTAAAACAGGTGCAAAAAATGACATACAGGCTTCTTGTCCTTTCTTTACTCTTTGTCAGTCCTTGCCAAGTTGTGTTTAGTAGTAATTTTCTTCCCTGATTGTCTTTCCTTGAGCAGTATGGGATGTTGTGTAGTGGGGCGAAAGGAAGGACAACAACAGTGGGCCTTGGTGGGGAAAATATTTATAACTACTTTCCCAATGTACAGGATTTGTAGTCATCTAACAACGCTGATAATTGTCAGTCGTTGGTTATAGAGTTGTTTTCAATTAAGTGTCGTAAAACCAAAACAAAACCAATTACCTGCCAATGAAACTACTCAGCCAATCCCAAAAAGTAGTTGCCTGATTAATTTTAGATGACACTCAGATAAAAAGTGCTCTGTATAGCAAACCAATTGACGCCGATCGGGGAGACACGGAAGTTGAAAGTGTTCAAGCCATACGTGTTTCCATAGTATTTTGCGAACCATTTCCTTCTAGACGCAGAGTGACGCGAAGCATTCTTCAGTCACGTGACTGTGAAATTGACAAAGAATGTCTTGAGTTAGTATTAAGTTTTTATTCTGTTCCTTTCCTAGGATCTTTCTAAAAAGGACTCTGCTTTGTTGAAACTGGGCAGAGAACTGAAAGAGTTGGAGACAGTTCAAGAGGAGCTCGAGAAAAAAGAGCAAGAATTAAGAGCTGAAAGGAATACGGTAATGGTCACCTAAAACGTCTCAGATAGAAACTGTAAATATTTTACCTTCCAGAGATGCAAACGGTAGGCAAAGTTGAAGGTGTAATTGGCATTCATTGCAAGGTATAATTTGGTATTTTTGTCGCTTTCTCCAGCTCGCTCAAGAACGTTCTGAATTAGAAAAACTACGAGAAAAGCTGAAAACGCTTCAAGAAAAACTAAAGCAACAGAAACAGAAGACTGTTGAGGGTGCTGACGAGGGGTCTGGCACCGAGAAACCTGTTGTGGAAGAGATGATCACGCAAGACAGAGTAAGAGCTTAGAGGCACTGCTTTACATGTTTTTCGTCAAGTTCTGAATAGTTCGTTTCATGGAAATAGATCTCTTCTTTGCGGTCACTCTGTTTTTTTTCTGGTAAACCAAGCGAAAGCGATTCTTATATGCAGAACTAAATCTAAAACGGTTCATATTGCAGGCGGCTGTGGTCACGGAGGGCGTGGCTCGATGGGAAGATAACAAGAAATGGCAACAGAAAGTGGAGACACTGAGAGGAAAATTAGCAGAGAAAACACGCGAGCTGGAGAAAGCAGAGAAGACTAACACCATGTTACGAGATGCGGTCAGTAGGGCTGAGAAGGACAAAGCCGGGCTTCACAACAGGATAAAAAGGTACTATTTCAGTGAAACGATTTTCATTTTCAGTGAACGCTTCTCGTGTGATACACTTGGTTTTCATTGCATTGATGTCGTTGTTGGTTGCAGCTCTGCCAAATCAGTGGTTGGTGGACCGCCTATGGTCCCAAACGAAGTTGTACAGGACCTTAAACAGAACGTATACAAGCTGGAAGAAGAGGTATCAGATTTGCTACAACTTGGCATAATTCGATTGAAATTTTCTTTTATTGTGCCTCTGGTTTTAGGTTGTGTTTATCTACACCAACTAAGTTTCTCTAACAGTCCCCGAAACAAAGATGCAAACAACAGCTTCCACATAAAAAGACAAGTTTCCATTTGATTGTACGCGATGGCTAGCTTCGGAATTGGCTTAACACGTTGATTTAACTTGTCCTATGTGGAGCAATATAACTCTCTCTAGAGTTGTTAACCAGTCCTTCTTTTTAAAGTAAATTCAAGTTGGCTACTTGCTTAACAGAGCTCAGCTCAGCTAATTACCTTTAAATTTAAAGGAAACTGAAAATAGTAGTTTACGTGATACATCAAACACGGGAGACAGTTTTTCGTCGGGATATCCAAACACCGGGAAGTGTTCGAGAGTTCGAACTTCCAGGTGTTGGATAGTTGATGGAACTTTGTCACGAATGTTAATATATATCCTCACAATCGAAACAAAAACTAAGGAGTAAATTAAGAAGTAAAATGATCAAAACCTATGCTAATTTAGACCGGGTATCCAAACCTCCTTCTCTTTGTTTTAACTTGATTAATTATTAATGAGTATGAGGAAAAGACAGAAAAACATTAATAATAATAAGTAACAATAATAATGAACCATAAAGGAATAAGGATGGCTAAGGATTAACACGGATTGCAAACGACGAAATTTAGGCCAAACTTTTTAAGACACGCGAACCGTGACGTCACTCGATCAAAGTATTCAATTTGGTTTTGAGGTGCGAATTTCTCGCAGTCACCAGTGAGCAAATGGACAACAATGTTAGCGAGGAAACAATCAGTTCCTCAGCGTTTATTGACAATTGAATCTGACCATCACTGTTTTCTCGAGTCAGAATCAGATGTTAAGGCGACAGAAAGTTCTTGGTCATGACAAACAGATGGAAGCGTTAGAGTTACGAAACAAACAGCTGCTGGAGTATATTGAAGGTTTGGAACAAGACCTTGCTGGCCGCATGGCTGAACAGGTATTACTGTAACTGTATCATATTTTTCTGTGTTTAGTGCAGTTTTCACTTGATTGTTAAAAATAATTCGCGTACCTTCGGTTTTCCATTACTGCGCTGAACGATTGGCTTAAGGTTTTCTCGCGTTTGGTGTCGATTACATGTATTTGCTTTGCGTTTTGATTGGTTTAATGTATTATCTGTGTAGTTTGTGATTGGCCAGAGTGATTTTGTTTGGTTTTAGTTTTATAACACTCAATCGAAAACCGCTCTAACTGATATCTAAACCTGATAATCTTGTATTTAAGTATGGAAAGGTCTACCATTTCAACTATATAACTTTCTGCAATTAATATTGACGTTCGGTTTCTTTAAAATCCTGCAGGCCACGGATGTTCGAAAGGAGAATAACACTATCAACCGGATAAATCGCTATCCAGTGGATAAGTGTTCACAAAACAAACCGCACTATCCGCTGGATAGTGATTATCCGGTTGATACCGTTATCCACCTTTCGAACAACCCGGGCCTGGACTCCGCATAGTTATTTTTTACTGACGTAGAAAAGGCCTAACAAAGAACAAAACACGGCTGAGGATTTTTTTTTGTTTAAAAATATTGACTTTTGCTTGCTATCCTTTTAAATCTCAACCACGGCTAACTCTCTTTTCAACAACAGCGTTCAGTCGATCATGCTGACGCCGACATGTATCGTGAATTGTATCAGAGAAACCAATCTCTTCAGAAACAGCTCTTGGAAGCTAAGGAGGTTCGTTGACCTTTATTACTGTTAATTCTTAATTACAGTATTTTAACGATGAGCTTCCGTTCAATACACAACCGTCTCTTCTTTCAGTTCACGAGGCAACTTTGATCACATGTCCCGACGTTATTTTGGTAAAAACGTGTGTCCAACAGTGTTGAATGAAATGCATCTAGGGTGTTACCAGCTCTCTTCATGTCAAAAATAAACATTGCACCATGCAACAGAGCATTGTGTAATAAAAACTACCCCTTTTTCCTTGAATCCGTGAAAGGAATCTGCCTTTGAAACATGAATAAGCAGGAGTTTAACAATCGGTGAGAAGAGGCTTGAAACATATGTCAGTTATTGCAAGCCATTATTCATGTAGGCTTTTCACCAACAAGTCAGTATCGATTGCAAGAGCAGAAATCCAATATGTATCTACCAAAAAAACCCGTTACTTATTTCTTTTACTTTCAGGAAAATATGGAGTTGCGTTTCGACTATGAGCAAGCTAGGAAAGAAAACCCTCGTCTCAAGGTAACAAAACGGACATTTCACCGAAAAAGTAGTCCATCTCCTGGTCCAATGCCTGCATCGCTATAATTAGGAGTAGTAGAATTTGTTGTTGTCCAATTCTATTGAAAAAACTCACAAGAATGAAAAAATACTGGTTGAAAAATAACTGAAAAAGATCAAACATATTTCTATGTCGATACACATCATGTCCATTCTATTACAGAGCTAAAATTGTAGTTAAGGGTTTCAGTCTGATGTATTCTCTGTTTTCTGTGAGATTTACGCGGGTTTACATTGAATGAATCAACGAATGTAAGCTTTTATGTAAAGCATCATTCCCAAGGCTCCACTTTTGATATATTTTGTTTTCTTTTCAAAAATGTTTTCCAAAATTTGAGTTGCCAAACTTGGGGTGCGGCTTATCCGCCGGTATTTACCGTATGTTTGTAACAACGCTTTCCAAAATGGGAGCTTTGTTGATTTAGTGTGGAAAGGCAAAAATTTTGAAATAAAAACATCGACGCCAGTTCCCTGCATGCTATGAGACCCGGGTATGAGAATCCTGTTTGTTGTTCAGTTAAGAGGCCTTTTCAAATCCCTTTTTTCTCTCATTTAGGCAATGTTTTGGTGTGTAAATGTACTCTGGTTATTATTTCAGGCTCGCGTGGAAGACTTGCAAGAGTATGTGGAAATTTTAAAAGCGGAACTAGAAGCAAGTAAAAAGAGAGAGAAAGCTCGGAAAGTGAGTTGTTAATTTACTTCTTCTAGCAAGTCAGTATCCGGGGATCCGTTAAGAAACGTAAAGAAGAGGAGCAAAGAACACATTCCAATACCTTATTTCGAAAAAAATATATATTACGTCTGCTAATGAGAGAACTAGACACGATAGCCAGATGGTTATAGTACTCTTGACAACGGATGTCGCTGTCCTGGCTAGTTGTGTTGTCTTGTTACTCTCACAGTGCTTCTTGTCGTCCTGGCCCGAGTTGTTCAAAAGGTGGATAACGCTATCCACCGGACAAATCACTATCCAGTGGATAAGTGTTAACAAAAAAAAACACGCTATGCACTGGATAGTGATTTATCTGGGCGATAGCGTTGTCCACCTTTTGAACAAACGCGCCTGGTGTATAATAGGTACCAGCGAGTTACATGGCGGGGGTAGCCCTGCAGTAGATCTGCATCCCGTCCCCAGGCGAGAAAGCGGCAATATCCTAGTCGCCTTAATCGTCAGATACCAGGAAAAGCGCCGGCATGACTGAAATGCGTTACCTTAGTGATGTAGTCGTTTGACTCTTGCTTTTTTTTATTTTACGGTACCTTGACGCGAGCAATCTTATCATCTGACGTCTGTCTTTCCACTGCAAAACATAGGTTACAAACAAAACTCCATCTGCCTTCAGAGGTAGTCCTTCGACTGGATGGTTCGTTAACGCTTATCAAACACGTCAAGAAACGCTAAGCCTTAATACCTTTTATTCACGCCAGTATTACATTTGGTGCAAAAGTGGCAAGACACGGGCAGTTGGCGCTAAATTTATAAACACTCTACACCTTTCGTAAAAGAATATAGGATAGTCGCGTATCTTTCACCTATCTTACAACAAACTGTAGCTTTGCCTTGCGTTTCTTTCTGGACACTAACCGGTCTTTACGTCCAATTTGTACCGGATTGCATCGTAGTAATGTAATACAAAGCTGGAAAATCATGGTGTAAATGACACGCCGTGAACGTGCTTTAGTCAACAAATATTTTATGTCAAACTCTTGTATATAAATATTGCTGTCGGTTGTAATGCCATTTATATTTCATCAGAAGAGCCTGGGTACTGGTATGGGTGGTCAGAGTGTAGAGGACCTGGAGCGAGTGATAGCAGCCATGAGGCGAGTCGTAGAAAGACTTCAAGGAGAGAATGATCAGTTAAAGAAAACTGTGGGAGCAGGAGGACCTCAATATGGCGAGGTGTTAAAAGAAAACAAACGACTGAAGGTTCGTCGCTTGATGTTGCTGTTACAGCTTGTTGTTTGATGTTTATAGATGCCATTCAAATGCCAATTCGCAAGTCAGACAAATGAAAGAGAGGAGGCCCCATTCAGATATTCTGAACAAACTTATATTCTATTGATTACTTTTGTTATCTTCAGAAAACCAGGTAGTGAGTCCTTATTTTTCGTACTGGAAATTCCGATAATACACTCTCTTTGATTGCAGCCAAGCAAACAAGTATGCATTTGCGATTGCAGCTTCCACTAAATAAACTACTCTAAAAAGAGGACAAGTAATTGAAGCCGGGCTATACACTCACAAGGCATCCCTCTCTGATCCGTGTTTGGCAGTCATTTTCTTTCATCACCAGATACTGAATCAATCTTAAATCGTTTTTATTGTTCTTGGACAGCATGAATTAGAGAAAACAAAGGCCAGTGATAAGACCCAGTCTATTCGCGGAGCTAGCGGTCAAGGCAACACAGCTAAACTGATGGCTGAAAACGAAAAACTACTCAAAGATTTGAAAAAGGTAAAAATTATCGTAGTTCTTCAGTAGCTGCTATGCTTGTGATTAGTTAAACACACGGTACACCTATTCAGCCTGTGTGTTATTCTACTTCATTTTTTTCCTTTTAGGAAATGGAGGAGGTAGAAAAACTAAAAACAGCAAATGCTAACCTGGAACAAAGAAAAGAAGAACTTGTTAAAGAATTAGAACAGGTAACTAAACTTGGATTATCACTTGTCCAAGATGAGTCCGCCATCTTGCAACTGATCGACTAAAAAACAAACTAGTAAAGCCATTCGAAACGCCGCTTTCAAAAATGTCCCGTAAAGGGGCAAGAGCTTTTTTTTTGTATTTCTCACGATGACAGGTAAGAATTTTAGTCAAACTATACTAAACCGATTAATTAAGTGAAATGATGGTAGGAAAAGAGACTTTCAAACTCCGTTTTAAACACACTGTCGTTCATTTTTCAAAGATACAACAGAAACTGTCCAGTTCAAACTTGGAAGGACTCGACAGTAAGGAATGGAAATCAGTGGTTTTACCAAAGATATACGAAGAAAAGATGCAAAAGCTGGAAGCAGAACTTGAGAAAAAGGTAAGGGTCTTTTAGTAAGCTTCGTAACTTAACCTTCTTTTAATTAGACATAGGAGGAACGCACTTAAACATTAGATTTATTCATGACTACATCATGTAGAAGGATGGTAGCTGCTAGGAGGAGGCGTCGCCTAGTGGTTTAGGGCGCTAGAATTGAAATCTGGAGGTCCCTGGTTCAAATCTTCCATTCTACCGTTATCTGGATTTGTTCTCGGCAAATAGCCAACTGGTCAGTCTCCCACCTTTGCGATTCTTAATAGTTTATGTTCTATTTGAGATACTTGTTTCAGTTTGCATTACAGTGGCGTCCCCATTAAGCACAACAGTGCTAAATACACTTGACACTGAAAGAAAGTTGTTATAGATTTACTGACGCGTTTTTATCTTATTTAGACAAACCTTCTGAAAGATATCAAAACGTATTTGAAATCTGCTGCCAACAGAGAAACGGAATTGATGAAGAAACAGCAAGAGCTAGAGGAAAAGGTTTGTATGTTAGAAAACCACAGTGAGGTGTTGTGGCACAGCAGATCGCTCAGCATCTAGCTCTCTACGGACTACAGAAATTACTTAATGTCAAAAGGCTAACATGTTCTCATTTGCTGAATGGGACTATAGTTTAAGTAAGCTTAATAGTTCTAATGACATGTAGCACCAATTTACTGGACATTCGTGGCGTTTTCTGACTGCTCCTTGTATCGTCATTTGCTAAATTTTATAGGTCTGTTCTCAAATATGAGTCGATACCAACAAATACTCTTTGCAAGATGCCTGTAGTTAGACGTTTGTTTTGTGTTTCGTAACTTCGGGTGAGTTATATATTGAACAATCCATTTTACGATTTGACCAAACAATCCGTCGAGTTGCCTTTTGCCTCTGTATCATAACGAGTCTTCATGCGAAACCATTCATGAAAGTGAGTTTCGCCCACAGGTTTATTTTCATGTAAATCAAACTTGTCACGAAGTCTCGTTTTGAAACAGAGGCACATTGTAACTCTGAAATGGTCCGTTGGTGATACCAGGCATGCGCAAACTGAACGTCTGGTTATCTGACAAATGCTCACTTCGACAAGTTCGTTTCGTATTATGTAAGCCCGTACCATCAGGGTCTTTTCCTTCAGACTGGATTCGGTAGCTTTTTTCTGAGGTTTGAACACGGTGGAAACTAATTCTCGTTTACTTATTTCATCCGCTTGTTATTTTATGTGCGTAAAGTCAGATTCTCTTATTTGCAGGTTGCAATCTTGGAGAGATTTCCCACAAATATTAAGACCGATAGTGATCTAGTTAAAGAACTTCAACAAACGAGGTAAGTAAGCTGTTTTTAATTTGTGTACGTTGATTTTAGTTGTTCTTTATTTCGTTTTCTTTGATATCGACAGAAAAGTAATTTAAGCTCACGATAACATCGTTGCTACTTAGGTTAAGGTTAGCCACACTTGAGTCGGAGAAGGAAGAGATGTTACATGAGGTACGACAGCTCAGAAAAATGGGTCAGGCTGGTGATCTACCACGTGACTTGGTGAGTACACTGTTGTTTTAATCCCGAGAAAATAATATACTCAAAAAGTTCTGTTGACATGGCATTGCCGGATCAACTCAAGAAAAACACACACGCCAGACGCGAATACAATTTTTTGAAAACTAGTACCCGCAATTTCTCCTGAGTTTCAGCATTGTATTTGGAAGGGGGGGAGAAGCAACTTCAGATGTAAACGCTGATAATTCGTTGCTTTACTTCAGTGTCCCAAGGACTTTTGTTTCCGATTGTCGTACCCGTAGAACGCGATAAACATTAAATAAACCCACCAAGAAGACGAGAAATCTTCTGTTGTGTAGAAGGCTACTTTTAAGAAGTAAAAATTTGAGTCTCCACTTCAACTAAAGCATAAAACGTTTTACATTTGCTGATAACAGTGATTTGCCTGTATCATTTTCGATGTCGAGGCGTGTCCTCCACTGCGTTATTTCACAGGTTACTTAAAAACAAGTTATCTTCCGAAAATTCTAGCATATCTTAACGATTTGAAGCATTCACAGTAAGGTTCTCTCACTCTTTGAAATGAGATGCGTTAAGGGTTTAATCGTATTCCATATTAGGAAAATGAAGAAGTTCTTGAAAAGTTGCGTAATTATGACAGAATGATGGCTGATGATGTGGAACTTAGGTAAGTTTATTAACGCTATATTCATGCCTTTAACATGAAGTGGAGAGTAAGGAAAAACAAAGATGAAACAGTTGTAGGTTTCATTACCAGGCGCTGTGTCAGGAAATGAGCTTGCGCTCATTCCGAAAAGTATCTTCTCGGGAAGAAACGCGACTGGACCCGAGAGAGTTAGGGAAATTAAGCCTAAAACAGAAAACGCGCGAACATGTTTCTAACATAATTGGTACTTTCAAGTTTTTTTTCTTCTACGCTGTTTGCTTCTACTTTGTTTCTCGAATTTACTAATGATTCTTCGGAATTTTCTTGTAGAACAAGATTAAAAACTGTGGAATTAGAGCGGGATCGAATGTCACACGAAGTCACAAAGGTACTCATTTCTTGAGAAGGTGTTTTGTTGTTGTTGTTGTTGGGAGAATCAGTTTATAGCTGGAAACACTGACTGCAGACGAATGGTCCTGGATTACGCCATTATACGAAGCGCACGGCTTAAAGTGTTTTGTACCATTTTTTGCAGTTACGAAAAGAACTCGGAGCCTTTGATCCGGCATTCTTTGAAGAGATTGAAGACTTGAAGTACAATTACCAGAAGTCTGTAGAAAGGAATGTGTTGTATGAGCGACAGTTGAGACAGTTTTCTCGACAGTTTGGAGTCGATGTTAATATACCCACAGAGGATTAACCAACGTTGATTGAACTTGAATGAAAAACTAAGACCATACAAACATGCTGAAATGCATAAGACTTCCAGCAACCTCGTCCCCAGGGTCCTCTCTCTTCCTCCCTTGAGAAAGTACCTGGGAACGAGGTTGGACTTCCAGCGAAAGTTATGCTTCGACCGGAAATGGTCCTTCAACCGGAAGTGCCATCTTCCAGCGGATGTACTGCAATGGCAACTTCTTTCGCTCTCTTACATGTCTGTCAGTTAGGCTGTTTTTAGTCCAGGCATTCCTGCGTAATGCGCGGAGCATAAAGACTTGCCACGCGAGCTTAATAAGTTAAAAATAATTAATTCTGCGTCTAATTCATACTTTTATCCGAAAATTGAAACTGTAAAAAATGTAAATATGTATTTTAAGTCCTGAGCATAAATTATTTATAATTATTTTAATTCTGTATTTTATATTGTGTAGGAGTATGAAATTGGTGTGCCTTTACCTATTAGATTTGTAATTTAAAATTTACGTAGCCATTCTCCCGGATCAAGAAACTTCAAAAAAAAAATTATAATAAAAATAGGGGCGCAATGCGTACGTGTGTCTGGTTCTTTTCGTATGACTCAAATACAATGGACCTTTTTGATCATGTCACGCTTTTCCGATTTTTTTTTCCTTCAAACAAATATGAAGCCTGGCAGCTTGATTTACAAGGAAATGTAATGTACATTTCTTTGTAAACATTAGCAAGTTTGGGGCTCCATATTTTCATGACTTGCAATGGATACTTCTGAAACTTTCTTATCAACTAAAATTGGTATGATCTATGAAGTGTTTTGTTTTGTTAACATTGAAAGTACTTAAGATTGTTAATATTGCGTAGCACCTTCAAAATGGTCCATTCAATTCTGTGCTACTAATTCGGACTCAGACTGATTGAAGCATGAAGCATGGAGTTAAGGAGTGGAGGTTAATCCACCCGGGTTATACAGTTAAAAAAAAACAAAGAACAAAAAAAAGAAAAAAAGTGACCTACGATAAAGCCCTGGGTTTATTGTTTTTTAAATGGAATTTTGTTTTTGGAAAACGTGTGTTTATGGGAATGGCGGTGTCGGATTGGGGGAGAGTGAGCCTTCTCGCATTTTCGGATGTTTTGCGTTTCAAATGGTATGGCATAGCAACGATACAACCACTAATTTCAAAAACACCTTTATTAAGGCATGAAGTTGTCTTATTCCAAAACCAGCTCGGTACAATCCATGTTTTATTTTTCCTTGTGATAAGCATGCTACAACTTTTTGCAGAGTTTTAAAAATTCCAGTGGACAGAGTTCAGAGCCACCTTAAATTTTCGAACCTTTGAAATGTCTGTCATTTCTCTGCTTTGCAAAAGGTTCTACCTTCTTCACAATTCAAACAAAAAATGGGCTTCACCAAGCCGTTTTAAAAATTATAATTACTTCTAGTTTAAATTTGGGCTCTTTTTATCTGGTTGTATTGCTGCTGCGGTAACCAATTATATGCTACAAACATGATCACCAGTTGCTAAAAGGTGTAGAAAGGGATGAAGATTTCATATTGTATACCATCACGTGACAGGGGCACCATTTTCAAATCATGAAAGAATTACAAAAGGTTATGGATTTGGACCTTAGGGTGGAGTCTGCTCGGAAAAATGTCACTAAGTAACTCCAGCAGTCTCCTGGAAAGCAATGCTTGTGCCTTGATTTTACTCGGTATTAAATCAGATAAAACATGGTAGGGTTCTTTCTTCTTCTAGATGTAATAAAAACATAGGCCACCTAACTGTGATACAGCCTATACACTAAGGGGGCGTAAAAATTTGTTACGCGCGACAGTCTCAGAATTGGAGAAAACCTTCGCCTAGCTTTCGCTTCTCTAATATCCAATTACCTTGTAAATAAAAAAAATAAATAAATAAATTACCTTGTAGAGGTGTACACATGGTACTACCAGTTACCCGGCACTCGTCACAGACGAGAGCTTTGTTGTTGTCTTTGCTTGTGTTGTTTTTCCACACTTATGGAACGACTTGTACTTGTGTCTATTCATCTGATTGATCGGTTTTGTTCAAGTTACTCCGGTTACTAGGTGCTAATATTTCAATTTTACCTTTCCACAGTGAGGTAGATTTATGCACTATTATGTACATTTAGATCTCTTCGTGTGATCAGCATTTCCCTCAGTTTCCGAGCATAAAACAATTCAATGGCGTCAATAAAATTTGCACACACCAAATGCAGTCATTTGCTTATTGATTTCTTTGCACATGTGGGCTTGACTTTCAATATTTCGAGAGAGTTGAAAACGAGTTTATTGAAGAAACCATCTGAAGAACGGGTGTCGATATGTCATTAAAGTAAGAGGACCGTTAAAAGTTTCTGTTTGGTTTCCTGATTTTTAAGTAGCAAGTCCAGTCCTGGATGGGAGTCCAGTTGTCGCGAATAGCCTAGGCTTTTGTATTTCAATGGCCGCCTTTATCTGTCCTAAACTCTTCCATTCGTTCGATCGTAAATTTTTTGCAGTTCACTTTAGTGCCTGTTTTTATCCTGAAGGTGAGAGAAACTTGATAAGTTCATTTTCAAATGTGAAATAGTATGATGGTACTACACAGTTCCAAGATGAAAGGCAGAATTTCTCCCCGAAACAGATATCATCGGCTGTTTGGCAATGATGAAAATGACGTAATGAGGCTCTAACTAAGTTCTAATGGCTTACGTCTGCTAACTGCATACAGCTTCAGCAATGGCCAACACCCTCCAGCCCAAGGCAGTAGTCTGGCATTACCTCTGGACTGAACATTTCTCCCCTCCCCTTCCTTGGGACAAACCCAGGGCCTTTTGCGCCCTTTGGGTTTTAGCCTTCCTACAAGTAACAAAAGGAATAAAAGAAACTGCATTGCTGCGGCAACAAGATATACGCACAAACACTTCCTTTTTCTGTTGCTTTGTCGGGAAACCAAGTGCATTTCTTTTTTCTACATCGTAGCATATGAGCTTGTTGGCTTTGTTTATCAGCGGCGACGATGCACCGCGAAAATATCGATTTAAAAGCATGAAAAAATCGTAAAAAAGTTGCGCTTTGTTTCAATGACTGGAAGATTTTTTCTCAGTATTTTTCTCGATGATGTGTAGATTCAGGCGAGAAAGTGAAAAAAAAAACAAGCCGGATCATAGGCACATCGATCAGAAAAGTGATGTTTCTCTGATATCTCATGCTGAATTGATTAAACTCAACAAATCACCCAGAATTTTCTCGTGCAAAACTTGAGGTGTGAATTTTTTGGTCTTGAACGCGTAATTAATTTGCATTTTGATCTTCTGTTCCTCGTGGTCGGAACTGTTCGACTCTGATGGGAAGAAAATACTCACCAAATGGAGGTTAGCCGTCACAACTGTGGTCAAAATTTACGGAAACTGCAAAGTAGATGGTACTTGAAGACCTGGCACCTGGCATGGCCAAGTACTCGCCTCTGAGAATTTTCAGTTTGCGCGGCCAACGGAAAGCCTTACAAGGTATGAATTGAAATTGCGACTAAAAGAAAGTAAGCTACGGAATGTGGGGGAGAAAAGAATCAATTTTACCAGTAATGGGAACAGCAAGCTCTCCGTTAGCTCTCCGTTAGTGCTGAATTTCGAATTAATCCAGGAACCAAGGAAAACGTATTTTACGGCCAACGGTCGGCGTGAGAAGCTTGCTCGACAAGTCGGCCAAATCCAATGATTAAAGAGAAAACAAAAACGTAAAATGAGGATATTAAACACCAAGACTCTTTACCTCCCGAAAAGAATTAGGCAAGATTTCGTACAACCCGAAACACATTTTTCATGCAATTTTGTGTGCCTTCGGTCGCTTGTAATAATATGAGTCGTTTGGAAAGACGTTGCATGCGTGACGAACTTCAAATACACGGCTAGTTGGTCCCGTGATAATACTGATTTACTCATTCTGGTGTTGCTTTTCTCAATTTCAGAACGGACGAAGAGCAGTTAAAGAGACGTTAGGAAAGATTATACTGATGAAAACAGATGTTCGAAGGTAAGGATGCATCGAGAAGAGTAGGAACACCTGGCGTATATGTGCATGAGCGAGGACCTTACCATATGACGATGCCTTGTACAGAGAGATAACGTTCCTCACCTTGGGAACTGAAAGGTTAAAGTTCAGTTGAAGCAAACTATGATGTAAGCTGTAGACAGCGTTTCCACAGCATTTTGAATTGATTTCTGTAACTTCGTCTCTTTTGAATCAGTTAACAAGTGGTGGTTAATGACCAATGCAGTGGTGGCCTTTACTAGTGTCGGTATAATGTAACGTCCCTTCTCAAGCATCGGTTAGCAAGGCGAAGCATGGTCTAGAAAAAATTTCGACAAAAACGAAAGATACAATGGAATGGACTTACAGGAAAATAACGTAAAATGTTAATTCATGTTCCAAAGTTTTACAGTTCTACAATTCTCAGTGGTTTCCTTGACAGTCCAATCCCGTAACCAAGGAGACTAGTTGTTCCGTGAATGATGTTTACTCATTTCAGTATTCTTCTCTTGTTTCAGGTGACGTGCCATTATAGGTTATTGTAGATTGAGGAGACATCTTGCCAAAAGAAGTCCCCAGAAACGAAGGTAAGCGGCACGTAAAGAAAATAGGTACAGAGTGTGTGAAGACTTTAAACTTGAGAAAGGGCCAATGGACAAAGCAAAGGAACCGAATCCTGGTGGATCTGATCAACAAAATTTGGGATACAATAAACTGAAAAACAGAAAAACTGACCGTACGGCTGGATTGAACTATTGTACAGAGTGTGTGCATGTGACCATTGCCTATACAGCAACAATGACATCACATGAGATGCTAATCCCTTTTAACATTTGAGCAATTAAAAATCTGTTATAACACACCAGAGTTTGAACCTTGTAGTTTGAACAAGTTTTCCGAAGCGATTCAATCGGTAGCCTCAATTTATTTCCATGGCAATGTATTGATAAGAGTTCCCGACTTTGGGAATTTGGTGTTGTGATCTCATTCCTGTATAATTCCCATTTGCAGGCGAATCAGCGTTGAGAGGAAAACCGTCCTGACAAGGAATTAGAAACATTAGGAAAACACAACGGCGAAGGTTAGGTAAAGAAACCCACCAGTTAAAAATAGGTCTACAATGTGTACATGTGGCTCTTGCTACAGTGAGGGCATATTGATATATTGCAAGGAGAAGTGAAATGCTGATCACGTTTAGAAACTGAATAGATTTTGTAAATAGGTAAAGAAAATTACGTCTGGAGCAACTTTAGAATACCCGACCACTTCATTTACATGTGTCGGTGTGCTTTAAAGAACAAGGTATATGACAATAATTTGCCATTCTTATTCAATTAGATGCAAGTAAGTCGCCAGGTATTCTGAAGTTTAGCGGTACGTTTATAAGAAACAAGTCTTTCAAAGAAGTGAAGAATTGCTCAGGGAATTTTGTGGCGCAACCCTTTTTAATTTTTGATTCTGGAAACCATGGTGATATATTTGTACATTGAAATCCCTCTGTAAAAAGACTTAATACTTAGCAAAACAGATGTCGATTGCTCCAATAAATCAAAAGTCAGAGACGTTAAAAGACAAAAAGCAAACCAAGTGAAGTCTCAAATTGTATAGGTTGGATTGGCAATTGCAAGGAATGATTTAAAGAGTAAAGCTGCGAAACAGAGAATACAAACATAAAACGGAAATAAATTTTTTGGAATATTGACCTTTATTAATGTCTGGCTTGGTCATACACTGGTCGTCAATGTAACTGTTTAATTACTTTAAACGTGCTCAAATTATTTCTCAAAAACGCTTTAGAAGATGCACTTGACAAAGAAGTCATTTTGGTTCAAGTCTTATCGATTTAACTCAAAGTTCGTTTACAAAAATTTAGTCTTCTTCAATTAAAATTAAGCCGCGCTTTTGTTTCAACAAAACTATCAATATTGTGTATAAGAATTATTTTAGAACGTTAGTGATAAAAATCGTTGGGTTTTTTTTGAAGGCCCAATTCAAAACGGATTATACACGTTATCAATATAAATGCTCTTTTCAGTGACGCGAATTTTTTTAATTTCATGCGATTAAATAATGGGTCTCCAGTAGAAATTGCCATATCGGACTTAATCTAGGTGTTATTAAGAAGCATAGCGTGGGACCTCCTGTTTAGATAAAAGAATCGATAGTTCTTTGGAACACAAAATGTTTTGAGGCTGGTTTCCATGTAATTGCTAGTGGTTGTGAGGAAATTATGTACAAACGTAATTATAACCTAGGCTGAAAATTATTCGGCGCCTAATAAGATGATTTCAGTTGTTATTAAGAGAATGTAAAGCTGTCAGCACCCAGAGAAAGTTTGTTATGCTTACGGCAAGTAAAGTAAGAGTTACTCAACCGATTTTAGTTTTACGTTGTTCATAATACTGAGGGAAACAAGTCCGGTCGCCGTGAGATGTCTGTTAGGAAAAACTGCTACCGATAATGGTATGATCGGAATGTAAACAACGTCAGCAAAAATTCATACGAACGGCGATTCCCAGGGAAGACCAATCGGCGAATCGGGCAATTGCTCGTTGGTAAAAAAGAAATCATTTTTTTTTTGTTTCTAATTTTGATATTATTTTCTATAATGATCCTAAAATCTACTTAAACTAGCAAAGAATATGGAATTTGCACACAGTTTTCCAGAATAAATAAGCACATTTATGCTTGCGCAACCCGCGCGGAATGGTTTTATTTAAGGTCATTCCACTGAAATAGAACCTGCACTGAGATTTTTGTTAAACTTTGCCTATTGATTGTTTATATTATAGGAACTTAA
>OMLO01001728.1_pt1 | contig 17104 bp, 7 predicted proteins | sample 1674811 | NCBI WGS metagenome assembly OMLO01 (sample SAMN06265003, study PRJEB25207) | coral metagenome | isolation source: Coral host | place: Mexico:La Bocana,Puerto Morelos, Mexico | collected 2008-11-13 | reverse complement strand
TAGAACCAGATACTTAACGGTCCTACCCATGAACCTTCTCTACAAGCTAATTATAAGCCTAAAGTAATCCTTCATGACGAACTTACTTCGATTTAGCGCTTTAGCATCCTAAAAGGCGAAAGGCACTCCCTAGCCGCTGAAATAAGCTTTATTTACATTATGTATTCAACGTCTTATCTTTGTGTGATCAGAGTGTCAATCTCAGTTTACTTTTCAGGTGGAAATGGTTAAGTTAACTTTTACTGCTGCAGAAAACAGAACACATTTTAGGTTTTTTTCAAGCAGTTTCGGCGTGGTTAGAGTCTTCAATTAGCTTTTTCTTTACTTATAGAGCTTATACGTTTTCTTATCCTATTTTCCTTTTATAACTTGTAGATTGTGACTTTGCTAAATGATCTGTACACCGCGTTCGATGCAATACTTCAAGGATATGATGCTTATAAGGTCAGAAAAAACTTGACTTTAGCTTTAAGCTAATCCAAGACGATAGCCTTATTTAAGTTATTTCTAGACAAAACTATCGTTTCATTTTACCATCCTCTAAAGAAATATTTCACATGACTTTGATTTTCCTCCAAGGTTGAGACAATTGGCGACGCATACATGGTTGTCTCTGGCCTACCAATCAGAAACGGGCATCAACACGCCGAGGAAATAGCGTGCATGGCGCTTCATCTTCTGCAGTCTGTGGAGGAGTTTAAAATACGGCACCGTCCTAACGAGAAGCTAAAGCTGAGAATTGGCATCCACAGCGGTGAGTGCTGGCTATAGTTTTTCTTTGTTTAGTTTTCAGTTTTCAAACGAGATGAACCTTTTGTGCTTTGCTTACTTTCGTACTTACTGGAAGGGGCGCGGTGGCCTCATGGTTGGTGCGCTTTCCTACGGATCGGATCAAGCGGTTCGGGTTAGAGCCCTGGACAGGGACAGTTCTGTAGTGTTCTTTACTCTTGCAGTGCCTCTCTTTACCCAGGTGTATAAATGGGTACGCGTCAACGTAATGCTGGGGTTAACCCTATGGTGGAGCAGCATATCATCCAGGGAGGAGAAGAAATATTTCTAGTCGTTTCATTGTACAGAGATAAGCTCCGGCTTGATGGGCCGTCGGCTCGTATGCAGACTTTTCTTTACTTCCTTTAAGAGTTGAACGAAGTGTTGTGCATTCCTTTATTCAAGGTCCCGTATGTGCAGGTGTCGTCGGCTTAAAAATGCCTCGTTACTGTTTGTTTGGTGATACCGTTAACACCGCCTCAAGAATGGAATCCAACGGAGAAGGTTCGTAGATCAAGTTTATGTTTTAGAGATGAACCAAAATTTCTCCAGACACAATCGACTATTTTCAAGCGGATTGTTAACGACCAGGAAAAATTATTGACTAAGTAGTATAACTTTGATCTCCTACCAAATTCTCAGAAATGACAATTCGATTAGTGTATTGTGCATGGACGAAGGGAGAATAAATATTTCAGGCAAGTTTTTGTTGAGAAACTATGAAGATAGAACTTTTGGAATGTCTCTTTTTTCATATCACGAGCAGATTTTCTTTTATTTCGTCGAGCGCTAAGCGAAAAGAAATAAAGAAACACCACATATCTGTAGAATCCCATTTTCAGTTCTTCAACGCCTCTTTTGTATATCGCTTCTTACGAGACGAATAAAATTAAAATAGTTTTGCTATAGGCATTTTTGAGTAAGCGTAACACGTGACTGTTTAAATCAAAGTTCTGTAATATACTATAGAAAAACTGTGTTTGCTTGAATTTGTCTCATGTCTTGCTGGCATCATTTTTCACATTTTTGTCATTAACATACGACGTAAAGAGGGCAGCACACGAGACTCGAATTGACTACAAACATTTGAAAAGCTTGTCAACTTGGAAACTGGAGGAATATTTGGTTCTTTGGGTGTAATATTCGAGGAGAAATTAGCCTTCAGAAACCATTTTTTTTTGTAAAATTTTGAGATTTAAATCCATCTTGCGCACGGAAAGTATTCAATGCATCGGGCTCTAATTACTTGAGCCGGTCAATCTTGCTGAGACCTTCCAATATTCCGAATTAGTGTTTTTCTAGCTCCAACAGAAGCTGTATCGCTTATGGTAATGAGGCAAACTTTGCACTGCTTACAATGCCAGCTAGCTGAACTAAATATTCTTAATTCCATATCTTTAACAGCTTTAAAGATACACATCAGTGGAGCCACACAATATTACCTGGAGAGGATTGGCGGGTATATCATGAAGGAGCGTGGAGCTATTGATATCAAGGTGTGTGAGAAACTTTGACTGAGGGATGTCAGTCGCTGTCAGTTGTATAATGGTTCCAAAATGTTTCCACGCCATTGGCCTCATATGTTTAGTGCGCTCGACTCCGAATCCAAAGGTCTGAGCTCAAGTCCTAGCGGTGGGGCATTGTGCTGTGTTCTTGGGCAACGCACTTAACTCTCTCCACCCAGGTGTATAAATGGGTATCGCCGAATTCAATGCTGTGGTAACCCTGCGACGGACTAGCATCCCGTTCAGGGGGGAGTAGAAATACTCCTAGTCGCTTCATGCTACAGAAATTGGGATAAACTTCAGCGTGATGTCCCACTTGGCTCGTATACAGACTTAACCTTGCCTCACTTTAAGTATTGCTACAGATCATTTTTCTCAGTCTAGTTCCAAATCTCTAATATCTACGATATTTGGTTCTCAAAAAAATTATAACGATCACTTTTGAAAATGTATGTAGACTTGCATACGAAACGTCAAGTTCTCCATTAAAATGCGTTGGAATACAATGTCACCGCTTGCATTCTATTTTTACCTTACCCTACCTCCACGCCACTGACAGTATCTGTGAATTTTTAATGCTTGAAATCAGTATAATCAGACAAATTTACAAGTTTTCGTGCTATTTTTTGCTCTCTAGGGTAAAGGGACATTAGTGACATATTGGCTGCATGGAAAGATCGCTACGGATCATTCGTCAAAAGCCCTCACAAAAACCCTGTCAGGGAGTACTAGTGTGGATTATTCGTCATCGGGAGTAGTGGTGGAACTGGATGGAGCAAATTATGACAAAAGTGCAGACCGATAAGAATAAAATAAATAGCATCTATGGGTGATTTTTAAACATGATACATTTTATGCTGGTTTGCGCAGCTAATACGAGTAAATATAGATCATGACGATGGATAGATCATAAAAAAACGTAATTTGAGAGCGTAGGAGTTACCCTCTCACGCAGTGTCGCGCGTCCAAGCGACGTAGCGCGCCCGGTTTGAACTTTGAGTATGTTAACTACTATATCAAATAAATGATTATAGAGCTGGCTATCGCACTATAACAACAATTGTCGAAAATTAAAATTGCTTCTTGTTAATTTCTTTCTTTCTTAGTTTCCAGAACCAAACCGCTGAAAAACCACTGCGATTACCATATTCTATTGCCATAACAAGTTACGGAACAGAATTTTCGCATGAGTGATCATACAAAAATTAAAATTTAAAACATTCGCAGACACTATTTTATTTTTTTATATGTTTAACCAGCTACTGACCAAATTTTAGAGCGAACGAACAAATTCTCTTGGAGTCACGCCATTAGCTTTCAAAAGGCGATTGAAACGCTTCAAAAATTCAGTTTATTTCAGAATACTTGGTATAGTTTGATATCCAGCTCTACATAAGTTTTATGCCCCTTGCTCGCTTGCCAACAAACCACGTACAGTAGGGGTGAGCTTGTTGGTAGAACTGAACGAACATCATGATTTGCCGTAATTTGGCCACTCAGTTGAGTGGCCGTTTATTGATAGTAGCAATCAATTACACATTGTAAGTACCGGATGCGCCCCAATAAAATGGGGCGCAGGCTGCATAAAATAATTTATTCCCCTTGGTAATAAGTAACATTCAATTTGATATAGGGTCTTAAGTATTTACAGTTTACCCGACGTATCTAATCGAACGTTCGGTAATCGAACCCCATCGAATATTAAAGTTCGTTACTGACCGAAATAATGCATTTCGGTATTTTCGCTCGAACATTGACTTTCAGTTTGATATTTGAACGTTTTTCTATTAATCCCATACGATAAAGGTTGAATTTGTTGATTTTGTTCGATTGGTTCGATTATCGAACTCACAGGAAAATAATTGTTCGATTTTGTTCGATTACCGAACTTATCGAACTATTGGTGTTCGATTGAGTTCGAATGAATTTTGGTTCGATTTTGTGCGATTAGATACGCCGTGAGTTTAAACCGGACGAGGCGCCTCTGAAGGTACACGGTAACCTTAAGTAAAGTAAAATTCATTTTCTACTAGGCATTGTCCTCACTGTTCTTAAGAATATACCCGTCCCCTCCTATTCTTCAACAGAAAAATTTCAGGCTTAGTACATTTGATCATGAACAATGCAACGCGTATTTGGCTGATATAGGAGTGACATTTTTTTTCGTTCAGTTAACTTTCGGCAAAGCTCACCACTGAATCTTACCCATTGTTGGTCCGTGTGTTCTTGGGTTATTATCAAGAATGATTAATTATGTTGGGGCGGGGTGTTGCTTGTCTTTCTTGAACTCCTATTAAGAGGTTTTCTTAGATTGGAAATACCCGTGATTAATTTTATCGTATTCACGTAATTAATTTTATCTTAACAGATCCTGCGTGCAATCGGCTGATTTTTCATGTTGATATATAATTATTTATGATTTCGTTTAAAATATGCTTATTTATATTATAGGACGTTCGCCCGGACGTTTTCTACACTACATCATTTTATCACTCGCGCTACTACGTTGATTTAATGTTGGTTGAGGCCCAAAAAAACTGGAGGATCGCATACGTTGTTTTTGAGATAAAACCGATGGAAAGATACTTTGATTTTGAAATATTGGTCGTCAAAACTCATTAAGGGCTCCGTGGATTTTACTTTGTTGGATTTCTATATCCATCTTTAAACAGATAAATCGATAGGGGCACTGTGTCTATCTATTTATCTGTGTTTGATAGAGACACTGTCTCTATCGATTTATCTGTTCAAAGATAAATGATTTATCTTGGTCAAATTCGTCATTCTGTGGTGTAGTTGTCATGAGCCCTCCCTGCAATTAATGTCAAATCGCTGTACATGATATCAACATGACATGGTGGAGGACACCGTATAACATTCCAACGTGAATTGAGTGCGCAGTCGAACGATGTGCTCAAACAACAATTGAGCGAGAACGTCCTTGATCTAAATATATATTTCCTTTTCGTTATGTATTTAATATTTAATTGGCACTACTGTGATTAGGCACTATTGTGGTTAGTGAAATGTAACAGCCAATATTTGAGCTCTGATTAATGTATATAAATAATAATATTAATACAATAATATTAATGCAACATAAAAAGGTATCGATATATCACAGAAATTATTTTTCTTTTAGTAAATAAACGTGCAACGATGTTCCTAATAAAAAGTGCTCGTCATGATTGAGAATTCCTCAAAAGGGGCAGTCCAGACAGTCCACACTGCTGAAAACTGCGTTCACGTGTTGTTCACGTGTTGTATAGATAAAGTCTTTTTCCAAATCAATATTTCAACCTCCATTATTTCCAGATTCAGGAACAATGAATATTTTTTTAGGAAAACGCTAATAAAATAATCATGTTTTTTTTAAATAGACGATTGGAGTATTGACTTAAAATAAACCGCAGAAAACGCAGCTGAAATGTTACTTACATAACTAGGATATCACTCCGTGCTCCCGTAGATTTCTCAGACATTATAATGTAGAGAATCAGGTCGAAATGGTTGTCAGTGAAGCTGTGTCAAAAATAACTTCTCGATCGATCTGACACACTCATCGTTTCGAGAATGTATAACGCAACCATCGAAATTTAATCGTTTCTCGGTCTGACTCTTCTTGACTACAATAATTTTTTTATTCTCCTGCGAAAATCCGTGCTAGTTACAGAATAGATCACGGGGTTCGCCGAAGAATTTAACATGACAAATACTGCAACAACATAAAGAAGATTTTTGTAGTAGTTTTGTGTCGCAATCGTCGTCCAAGCTACAACAGTAATGCGTAAAATGCTCAAAGGTAACATCGTTATCGCAAAAACCACGACAATTGGTGTTAGAATTTTTGTCGCTCGTTTGTTTTGACGGAGGCGAATATTTTTGCTCGTCAGAGAACAACGGTTTCTATCATCTGCTTCGTCATTTCCTCGTTTCAGAGCTTTGAGGAGTGCATTGCTACGATGTATGGTGCGTGATATCGCGAGATATGTCCAAGAAATGATTACAAGTGGCACAATGTACGAGAATATTGCCAAAACAGCTATGTAGGTTCGCGCCAATACCAACTCGCGGTCCCACTCAGGCCAAACAGGATCACAGCTTCTGCCTCCTTTAGGGAGCTCGCGATATTCAACCACAAAATACAATGGGAAGGAAAAGATAAAAAACGATGCCAACCACAGACAGCTAGAAATCACATTCCTTTTCAGTAAAGTCTTTCCAAGTCTGTTTTGAAGATGTCTCCTCGGAGCTGTCATTTTCCGGTATCGCTCTGTGGCAATGGCTGCAATACACCACACGGACGCACCATGGAATACATCGGGGATGGGATATAGGAAGCGGCAGACAAACCCGCCAAAAGGCCAGCCCAAAGGCGCTCTCTCTCTGACAGCTACGAGCGGGAATGACAATAACAATATTCCCAGGTCCGCAATGGCTAAGTTTTGAATATAGAAGTCTGTTGTTGATATCTTGCTTCTGAGTTTTCTTAAAACAATGAGCACCAAAGCATTACCAACTATTCCAAATAACGCGATTATAACCTGGAATCCTAGTTTTAACTCATCGACAAGAGAAGAATCCGAGTTCGAGACTGAGTTATTCGTTAGAGAAATGTTCGCACTGAAAGTGGATAGATTTAAGGTTGATGTTGAATTTCCGCAATCATGGCGACCTGTGGAATTTTCCATTACGTTTCAACAACTAATAATTCTGTATCCTCCTTAAACAAAAACAACCGGTTTTTTAACTCGTCCCAACCTGTTGGTTGTAAATTTCATGTACTGCTAAAGTCGTAGTTTCCTGAGACTAAATTTTGCAGTAGGTTTAGTTGTTTCTAGGTTAACGGCTAGCTAATCCAAGCTTTCACTTTTGAAGTAATCTCTAAAGCGGCTTTTCCAACGTGAAGACTTCAAATTGAAGACCGGAAAGCTTGGTTGATTACACTTGGCTTCGTAGAACAATTTTAAAGCTCTGTGTCTACCTTCTTTAAATCCGATTGATAGAACAGCTGCGATAAATAAGACGTTGAGTGAGATTGGCCACGAGTAATATAATTAGTGGTTTCAAAAAGCATTTCGCCAACTTGATATCTATTCAATCTCGATCATCAATTACCCCCCTCCCTCAGTCCAAGCAAATGAGTTATACTGAAATGAGAAACTGATTCAAAATATGGTGATTTTCGTGACAACATCTAAACAGTGGGATTGTTAATGTCATGAAAAATTTATCCGAGGAAACTGATTGCCAACCAACAATTCACTTCTGATCATAATCCATTAATTTTTAAACTGATAAATATCCTGTCTGTGCGAGTAAAAATTTTAACCTTAAAATGCGAAAAAAAAAATCCTTTTAATAATATACTGACATTTGTGTCGGCTCAGAAAGTAAGTAAAAAAAAATTATTCGCAGATTCTCCTGTGATGCTTAAATCTAAAAACTACTATGCACTACATGAATTTCATTCTTTAAGAGATTCATGCAACCATCCGACAAATTTTATCTTCTTTTGAATTCAGAATCAGAAGATAAGACTTGACAGACTCAACAAACAGCAAAATTAAAAATTTGGTAGACAAACAAAAGCAAGCTATTCAAGGCACACATATTCTATCTGATTCCTCTGTGTCAGTATTTGATTTAAGACGTAAGACGTAGTCGTCACCAGGTGTGAGGTCCATATGCAGATGAATTTTATTTGTTCTGGCTGACGGAGGGCTTCTGACGAACAACAACTAAACAATCTTCAACAAACGAATGTTGATCTTAGAGATTTTCGTTCTTTTATTAGAAAGAAAACCATTGCTAAAGCGGCACAAACGCAAGGAAAAGCGTTTTCTCCACATGAGATCTGGACCACCTACACAGTGGGTAAACAGTAATCTGGTTTATAAAAAACAAGTGAACTCACAGGCTATTTACTCAAAAAAGCTTCAATATTCAACATATGGGTTATTTTCCACTTTACCTCCCGCCTCGACTAGCAAGAGCTAACTGCAGGTTGTATGGTTTTTCCCCCTCGTTTCTTGTTTGTATTCTTTTACATTGCTAAGTCAATCTGTTGAAAAAAAAATAGCGCACGACGATTTCTTTAAACTCTGAGTGCAAATAACTTCTACAGTTGCGGGCATGCAGAAACTCAAACTTTTTTTCAAACCGGCGGAACCATTTAATTCAAGAAATTGTTTTTCATTTCGAAATAAAAACACAGTTTTGGGAATATAATAATTATTTTCCGAAAACGAGTGCAAGATTATTTGAAAATGTTTTCAAAACTTCCATTCAGATTAATTGTTTTGCTTTCTTTGAAAGCTGTCTGTGAAATCGGAGACGTACTTTTCTTTTCTTTTTTTTTTTGATTGACTTACTTCTTTGTTAAACTACAATTGCACAAATCTGGAAAAATATATGGAATATTAAATATTCTTTCAGAGTCAAAGTTAGTGTCAATGACAAATAAATTTAGCGGTGTGAGTGAATGCGTGTGGGTAAATATTTAACATCTCTCAAATATTTGAGCTCGCACGCGATTGGTCTAAACACGTCACGTGCAAAACTAGGGAATATCCGAGTGGTATTCCCGAATTTTCGAAAATTCGCGTGCGGAAAAAAATATTTGAAGGATAATACATGTAAACACGACAGCCTAGTCCATTTCTTTAAGCTGCCCTCCTGGAAAACTGCTTAATTCTGAGAGCAGATAATGTCCTGGGACAAATATCCGGCATACTTGTGTACTTACTTATAAAATAAAAATTATTCATCGACACACTCATAGAAAACTTTAAAAGACATCAGTCCCCAGAGAGAAAAAAAAAATTGGGTGGGGGCTTTACAAACCCTTGCCGGTCCCACTTATGACCAAAAGCTGCGATTTTCCCTACCTTGTGACCAAATATTTGATACACTATTCATGACATAAGCCTAAATTAATACTCGGTTTCAGACCTGCCGTATAATAAGTTGGCTCCTTCTTGGTGTAGAAGATACAGGATCAGGATACGTCACAATAGAACACCGCCTCAGGAAGCTATTGTTTTTATTGTTTTCCTCGTTCTTTTGTCCTTTTGTTCCCTTATCGTTTTATATCAACTGTGTCATCTACACGAAATAGGAGTCAATTAGTTCCCTAGTTCAGACCGATGCTTAAGACATCGTGAAAGGCATTTGTTGATGGTCTTATCGATTCTGAAGAAAAACTATAGATTCTTCTGCAAAATACCCTCTTGAGGAGTAAAATGGCTAAAATCGACACCATTCTGTCCAAAACATCCAAAAACACATCCCTCTTGGGTTCACACACACCTAAGGAAGTACCCCCATCTGGCATGGGCCCAGGCCACAGTTGTTCTAAGGCAGAAAACGCTATCCACGGAATTAATCGCTTAAAATATCATACAAGCTGATAACTGATTATGACATAGAGGGTTGAATTAAGCCGGATTGTTTGATTTTTATTTTAACCGTTCCTAACTTTAGCTTGAATTATGGCTTGTGCTTGGTTATCTTTGTTTGCCTCAAGGAATGAAGTGTACAGACACCTTCAATTCTCCGTTGTTCGAAAGGACTCATGGGAATGAAGAACCTCAATGGAGACCAATGGCGACAAGTAAATATCACGTGTAAGCCAATAGAGAGTGAATACAGAGGCAAGAGCGCTGAAGCTCACTTCACTGTGTCGTCTTCATCTAGTTTTCATCTAGCGGGTCTATCTATCTCTCTTTTGATTTATTTTGAAAAGTTTGCCCAAACACTTTTCGAGATTGACAACATTGTAGAGAATATGTTTTTAAAATAAATAACGTTTAATTAAGTTTCGAAGTACGTTCGCACGCCAGTAGAAGGGTTCAATTCAGAAACCAAATGGTTATCAGACCCAGTCAGCCTATTGTGGTGAACTGTCACGGAAATCAGTTCTATTTCTTGACTCGAAGAAGAGGGAACAATAATTTAGAACAATAATGACCAACAAACTGGACTCGTAGCAGCTGGGCAAACCACCTGATCTAATTTCAGTAAATAGATTTATGTTAATTTGTAGATATTATTGCCATCATGAAAACCATGCCACATAACTCAACATAATTAAATTTTCGCATTTAATGAATGCCTCCTTAATGACGCCTTGAAATCGCAACTTTATGACCCTTAAAATTGTCACTTAAAATCGCCACTCCTCCGACGAACCGAGAATTCATAAAATGTCGTGTCCACCTCATTTGACATTTAGATCTGCCCTTTGGTTTCCCTATTTTAGGTTCACCTGCGGCTAAAAATATATAACCAATCGTAGAGGTCCAGGTTCCAGAGGCCAGCGTAGCGGGAGGCTAAACACAGACTCATCACGTTACACATGATTCATCATAATAGCTTCTAATCCCGTGCAAACTGCGGACACGGTACAAACCACACAAGGTTATAAAGGCTCACTGTGTATAACCCTAACGCGTTTGTCTCGGCTGTTTTAGGCATAAGAAGTGCCCGGGAGATGTGTTATGATATGGCATATTTCACGGTCAGGAAGTTTTGAATTTACTTATAAAGGAAATAACAGATACATAACACCCATAAGAGATTGAAAAAAAAGAAACAATGAAAGGTCATTGGATTTAATAAAACCCGAACGATAAAATATCGCTTCACCTGCATATATGATGACAGACAAGGTGGCATTAGAAGTCGCTAAGACATTTAGTTGCGCGACAGGGGAGCAAAACGCAGCACTCTTGTGTAATGACAGATGAGCAGAGAAAGGAAAATACTTTCATGTCCTAACCTCGCCACACTTGCACATCAAACGATGATTGACAGAAATCATACGGTGCTCAACTTCCTTTGTCGTGATGCACAACGCTATTTGTTTCAAGCCCGGGGGGTAGTCCATATAGGCCTTCTGTGGGGTGTTCGGCCTGAACCAGGAAAAATCAAATCTGTGATTTTCCATATCCTATTTTAGACTGCGCGAAATCGATAACCTATGTCAAACTTAGCACACGGCTGTAACCAGAAATGGGATTAACATATATTCCATAAGGGCTGCACTGTTCGGTATATGCCAAACCAGAGAGTAAAAACAAACTTTGTTTTAGACCAAAAATGTATTCCCTTTTCAGGCCCAAAACCTTTGGGGTCGCCCATACCTATATAGCCCATATAAAAGCCCCCCTGTCCCCCTCCCTGGGGATTTAAGGAAACTCTATTCCGTTGTGAGGTGAAAATGAACTTTCAGTGTTGGCAGTTGGAAATTGAGGTCGAGGCCATGATGTGCGCTGTTGTGATCAGTCCACCATACTGTCGATAAATTGTTTTGTTTTGAAAATCATTCCTGCTCTGATACATGGCAACTTCATTGTCCAAAGCCGTACAAATCAAGAGAATGGATATTTTGGCCTGATCGCAACTCATAGTGTGTTCATTACTTAGCCACAGCCAAGGTCTTCATTTAATGAATTCCCTTGAAGAGGTACCCTTTTAGAAATCCAAAAGAATTTGTACGGTGACAACTTTGACGACATTTTGCATGTAATTTCCGTGAATTCCCCGGTTAATCAGTTGTCTCCGGTTACTCAATAAGTGCGTACAAAGTAACCAGGACTTGGGAACATATTGTACCTTGTAAACAGGAATAGCTCAGTAATTAGCTAAATTATCTCCTGAATGAAAGGTTGAAGTTTTTACGAGATAAGGACTCGTATGACGAGTTCTTTCATACGTCAACGATCCTTCTATGCTTTCATAACGGTTTAAAACAAGGATCAAATAGAAGATTAGCTATCGCTCGCGATTGTGTAAATGGGAATTGTGTAGCCTTTGTTCGATGCCAATAAAGAGCGCATCTCGTGCAGTAAACGCGTTTTGAATGACATTTCTCTCGACCACCCGGGGTGTTTGTTTGATTCGACCTCTTAAAAGTAACATAGGGGCGCTTGTGTCGTACTAATTTGACAAATAGCCGCATTTCGTTAGTTATCTGCTAGTCAAAACGACACATTTCTAAAGAACAGGCGAGTAAGGCGTCAGCTGAGCGATTAATGGCTCCCAAAGTCCATGCTTCGTAACAGCATTGACAAATATTGTGATCGTTTTGGCAGGACTGGCACACGTCAATAAGTGCGTAAAGCTTTCATCGCCGGTGCAGGGGTCACAAATTTTTTTATACATCGTTTTGGAAATCAATAAGTGCAAGGATGGGGGGTGTACTAAGGGCAAACGGTTAATTCAAGTTACGATGCACGTTAGAGCTTCGCTGTGTTAACCATTCATAACTTTCAGCACAAAGAAGGAAGCGAGGCGATTGACTCCCGGAATCTTCGCCAGACAAGCGCGTGCGGGATTTGGGATTCGTAAATGAATATCGCTGTGTAATCCACTGATGGTAAAACCATTTTAGAACGCCGTGAGCTGAGATGCTGACTGAGAACGGTAAGTAAATGCGATCTTGCTAATATGCTTGTCAGCACAACTGTGATCTTGAAACTTTCGCATTTCCAAAGTGTTGTGATTTTTTGTCGGGTTTGTCTCATATCGTGCGCCAAACCCAAACCAGGGCCGTTTTTCATCCGACATCCGATATAAGCCTCAACTGAAGTTAGCTTACCGAAGGTCAAAAGAAGGCAAGAGAAAATTATGATTTTATCTTTTGTCTTTCAACCTCGAATTACAATATGAATAGCCCGCAATAAGTGATTAATTGTGTGTTTTGACATCATCTGCATAACTGTGAATCTTTTCTTTTTTTTTATTAACAGGATACACTGCTTCCTAACACCGCTAGAACATAAAAGACCTATGATTGATTAGGTGACGGGAAGGGAATCGTGTAGCATATTGGCTGCGCGCGTTTGGAAGCGCGTCGCAAACTTGACAGGATTTCGTATAGGCGACACGAGTACCTAAAGTAGAGACTGAGTCAAATCTCCCTTGATTGAGTGTGTTTATCGGAAAATCATCAACAAGTACTAGACGTCGGCCAAGAATTCCAACGACGGGTATTTCCGTTTCTTGAAAGTTTAGTGGAAGTCAAGAACTGTGATTTTTTCTAGTGCCAAATCCCTGAATCAGGTTAACAATGGAGCGGCAATGTTTTATATATGTGTTTAATTTTATTGTGTTATTCATATTGGTTCCGAACTTTTATCGCCAAAGTTTCTTGACAGTGACAGCTTCATCCGCCCGCACTGACTGTTATGATGATTATGGACGGCCACAGAGATGTTTACCTGAATTTCACAATTTGGCGTATGGGAAACGGATCTATGCAAGCCACACATGCGGCAAACCTCCGCGGAAATTCTGCAAGTGGCACCTCAGAGGACACACTTGCCATGTATGCGACTCGAGGATTGCAAGCAAAACTTATCCCGTCAAATACCTGACTGATCTACACAACCAAAACAACGTGACATGTTGGCAAGCGGATCCCAAGCAATCCCGAGAGAACGTTACTCTAATCCTATCCCTTGGAAAAACCTATGATATTACCTACATCAGCTTGCAGTTTTGTGGACCGAGGCCCGAGTCTATGGCCATCTACAAATCCCTGGACTTTGGCAAGAGTTGGAGGCCGTATCAATTCTATTCACGCTCATGTAGCAGAATCTACGGAAGGCCAAAGAAAGCTTTCGCTAGCAGAGAGAATGAACAGGAAGCGCTCTGCACCGATGCGCATCTCATTAAGCCTCTTCAAGGAGGCAGGATTGCGTTTAGCACCCTAGAGGGTAGACCTTCTGCGAGTGATTTCGAATCCAGCTTTGTTCTCCAAGAGTGGGTCAGTTCCACTGACATCAAAATCGTCTTCAACCGCATCAGCTCAGTCAGCAAGAAGCAAGAGTACAAATACTACGCCGTATCGGACTTGGCAGTCGGTGGACGTTGCCATTGTAATGGACATGCCGGCAGGTGTCCGATCAGCCGTGACGGCAAGCCAGTATGTGACTGCAAGCACCACACTGCTGGCAACAACTGTGAGCAATGCAAGGCATTTTTCAATGATCGACCGTGGAGGCCTGCTACCGAGACGTCGGCAAATGAATGCGTAGGTGAGTAAGGCTACTAAATCATTTTTTCAGGATAGTTTTACGATAAAATCTTTATTTTTTTTTGCATCAATTAATCTAAGCGTGTGTCGTGTATCGATTAAGACTGTTTACGTGATGGTGTATTGTTCCATTGAGAGTGTTTGCGTTTGCTAATTTGCCGTTCTTATGAGTCGACTTGTAATAACTGTCATCGGCACACATTTAGTCGCATTTAGAGCTAATTAGGGTTTGCAAGGCGGTGCTTATCTGGACTTGAAAAAAAAAAGAGTTATGAAATGGTTTCTGTCGGTTTGAGGTTTGACGATTTTTTTTAATACGTTACGTATAGACTGCTGTTTCAGAGTACTAGCACTCGGAAAGCGAAAACGTGCGGCATCCTTAAGAGATTCAAAGGATCAAGTGAGGTCCCAGAATGTCTGATGTCGAGTTAGTGCACAATAAATGAGGTGTTACCTTCTAAAGACTGCTTTTTTCCCTGTCTATTAACAGCCAGCTTTGACATATCACGATTGTCTTACAGAACTGGTACATGCAAAAAACACAAAAAGCAGCTGTTGACCGACTTTCCGCGTAACTTACACTTCTTCTTGCGCTGCTATTCAAGACGATCAGCCATTTCAACCTTGTATCCACATTAAAATCAAGTGTATGAATCACGGCAATAGGGGAAATGATCTGGAAACAGAATGGTGGATAGTTTGATAGATGATCAATCTTCGATTGCGTCCGGTTTTTATAACAGAAAGTTCAGAATACTTGTCTCTTAAATGCCCCAGGGTTAAAAAAGTAAATGCGTTTTAAATGTTTTTCATCGCTCTGCTCATTTAAAAGAACTTCTCGAGATGTAATTTAAAAACAAAATAGTTTTTGAAGATTACTTGATCTTAGCTATGGGGTTTTCCTTTTCCACTGTTTAAGACTTGTTTTCCGTGTTGACAATTCTAGTAAATACTTAGGACTGAACATTTTAAGTGGGATTATGGAACAAGGATTTGTAAAAAATGCAAAGAATTTGTCAAGTCTCCGTAACTCAAAATTGATATCACAAAAAGATCATACAACGGTATATAAAGACCTGTGTTTTGATGCGTCTTGATGGCGACAAGAAAATCACTCTGCAAAACGCCGAGAACAAAGGATGAATGAAGAAGAAAACGTTCTATAAGCATAGCTTAAAAGCCTAACGCCATTGAGACGATGAACTAGTTTCTATAATTAAGGTTAATTAAGGAAAATTCTATGATCGTCCGACAGAGCAAACTATTTTTAAAAAGAGGCCTTGTTGATATTTTATTACCCATATAAAGCCAGTAATATATACACGATTTTTTATTACACTTGACCAGCCTACTAAAGATTCCGATGGCGATAGTTTATTTATCTTTTGGACGATTAGAAGGTTCTGGAGGCCGCTACATATATATTTATATTTATTCCAAAATGATTTATATACATGTTTTAGAGAAAAGTCACGTTAAGATAAGCCAGAAACGGTAGCACTTGCCATAAACCTGGAGAGTTTCAGTCAGCGTATGACCCAGTACTTTTCGTAACCGGAATGTCACATACATTTTTCATTTTTCATACAGGTCTGTTGATTGTTAAAAAGTGAAATTATCGGCACGACTTACATGCTTTAAATTTTCACTCTTAATTAAGGCGTGCAGTTCTAAGGACAGAATAGTTCTTGTATTAAATAGTTCTTGTAGCATCCGATTCCTCTCCCTTTCCAGGCAGAGAGATCGAAAGGCCCCCCCCCCCTCCCCCTGCTCATTAATTTTCGAACTTCGTTCCATTCGCGTGCTTTTATGAAAACGCCTGCTGCGCGGGCTATTGTGATATTAAAGTTTGACTTTTCGCTGAATAAATGAAAAGGTATTTCTATAGCAGTATTTTCATTTACAAAATCCACAGTAGCGAAAATAATGAACGTCCATAATTTCCGCTATTCCACTTCACAACATGACATGATGATAAAGTGTATTAGCTTTGCTATGACTTAATCACCCGACTCGTTATCACTTTCACAATGGAAAACAACCATTATGAGAATTTTCTGTTTGCAGTGAATATATTAGATGCCTCGCAACACCGCCGGCTCATTCTTACACCAAAAACGCTTTATTTCTTACAAAGGAAAGAAAGCAACCAACTTAAACTTTCATTTCTCAAGATAAAAATATGGCATGCCGCGGTGCGAATTTTTCTTGCACAAGTAATATCCAAAATAGCGGACGCGGTTACTTTTGTACACTGGATTAAAGTTGCTGTATTTGTAATATAAACGTTTGTAACTTCCGCTAATTTTGACAGGTGTTGACCAAATTCAGTAGTCGTAGATAAATTTGTGGCTTCACCTGTCATTTAAAGGACTTGCCGGACGTTGTCGGTGTGGAACGCAAACTAGACAAATAGGAATTGGGCCGTGATTAATGAAGTGTTAACTCTCTCGCAGCGAGTGAATAGACCGTTCGCACTCTTCTCCTATGATATCGTAGATGTCTATCGTTAAATGCTCTCTTGATGCGAGGGAATTTTGTACTCGCCCTCGTTTCGGTTGCATCAAGAGACCAAGATGGCGGCCCGTCAAACTCAACGAATGACATCTACGATCTCACAGAAAAATAAGGGACTGAGAACAGTCTAAAAGAGTGAACAGCTGAAGGTTTTTTCATGCCGGGTAGAAATCATAAATCACTGAAGTGGACAGTTAGGGCCTGTTTACAAGCAGGCGGGTAACCCTAGCACCTAGGGTTACCCTAGCAAGAGGGTTAAAAGATAGCCCGG
>OMLO01001727.1_pt1 | contig 17109 bp, 12 predicted proteins | sample 1674811 | NCBI WGS metagenome assembly OMLO01 (sample SAMN06265003, study PRJEB25207) | coral metagenome | isolation source: Coral host | place: Mexico:La Bocana,Puerto Morelos, Mexico | collected 2008-11-13 | reverse complement strand
CTTCATTTTTTAGTTCTTGATATTCACCTCTGAAAATTAGACTAAAACAATTATTCGCCTCAGGCTCAGTGAATCTCAGCGAATATTCCCCTTGACCACGTCTCGGGGAATATTCACCGAGATTCACTTCATCTTCGCCGAATAATTGTTAAATATTTTGTCATCAGTTCCATTCTACAACCTTGTACGGACAACAACATTTTGTTACACCAAATTTGGCAAAGTACTGCTAAGATTCATAAGTACCATCATGCTGCCTCAAAGCAGGACTAATTTTTTAGGTATCAAAACTAACAGAAATGTGAATAAATGTTAACAAAAATATCAACTCAATTGTCTTGCTGCCACAGAGAGTGTTTAATTTCTTATGTGATTGACATTATGTAGTGAGCAAATAATTTGCTGATAATTTAGTTTGGACACATTTGCCAAAAGATTGATAGAAGAACACTTGATAAAACCTGGCAAATTGTGTTAGCCTAGTGAGGATAGTTCCATGTCACAATTAAAAAAGTTTAAAAAAACTTAGGCTCAGATGAATTCTTCAATAAACTAATAAATTGTGAAGACATATTCTTACCTCTAAGAATATAATTCTGATAGTTTTGATCAGCATCTTGTCCAACTGATATCAGTGCACTTAACCCATCAGAGTTTACAAACTCATGCACAAGATCCTTATCATCCTGAGAAAACAAGCAAAACAACATCAACATCTCAAGTCTCCTAACAGTGTTTCACACTATTTGTACAACATCTATGAGCAGGATTTAGTTTGACAGGTCCTTGGTTAATCTCTGAAATGATCATTTCTTATTTCTCCTCACTTGCCTGTTAAATACAAATACTAGTAAGATGGTAGATAGAAACTATGGATTAATTAACATTACAAGTGAAATGATGCCCTCACAACATTTTGAATATTATGCAATAGCAAAAGTTCTGTTGACTGAAGCTTGTTAGTATGAAATTATCAAATGCTGTGCATTCATGGATAATTGATGTTTTTCTTTGCACTGTTTGTGGATGTCAACAAAATGGCCAATAAATCAATGCAACTGATTCTTGTAGCCAATTGATACACATGGAGTTTAATATTATAATTGACCAAGTATTGAACAAGTACCTGCAAAAGTTGGAGGTGTAGTAGCCTCATGGTTAGTGTATTCAAGTCTGGATCGAGCAGTCAGGGTTTGAGCCCTGGTCAGGGACATTGTGTTGTGTTCTTGGGCCAAACACTTTACTTTCTCCCCACCCAGATGTATAAATGGGTACTGGCAACCTATAATGCTGGGGGTAACTCTCTGATCCAGGGAGGGAGGGGGGGGGAATAGAAATATTCCTTGTCGCTTCATGCTACAGAAACCAGGATAAGCTCCAGCCTGTTGGGGCCTTGGTTTGAATACAGACTTAAACTTACCCATGACAGTTATTAGGGTAAATTATATAACCTCAGTGTTAAACATAGTCTACATACTTGAAATATTTGCTTCAGGGAAAACAAAGCTCTCCTTAGCTCTCTTCCTGATGCTGCAAGCAGTTTTGCTGGAAAAGGAAAACCTCAATAAATTAGCCTGGAGTTGGTCAGGCAAAGTAGCCGTCACTTTACACTGAATGGCTGAAATTTCGATTGTTATTTGGCCTTTGATAGCAAAACTCTAGGGATCTGTGGGTTTGACCTTACCACAGAAATCTGATTGGAATTGTACAATGTACACAAAACCTGTTTCCTCTTATATAACAGCTTCGCTTACAGATTAAGCCTAATTCAGAAATGTCACAGACATGCCTGTGATATACAGTTGCTATGCCGCTACTGCTGGCACATCAGCATATAGGAAAAACAACCTTTGGCATGCCTGCAACTTTTAGAATCTCCTTTCACTACAGGAATCTATGTAAAGTTCAGATGGGTTCAACTTTGCAGACATGCCAGTTCATTGTCTCTGCAAGGCATCCAATTCTTATTTCCAATATAATTGAGAATTCTCACTTAGTATACATGCTATCATACTATGAAGACATATTGCATTATGGTAATGCACCCTTCCTCACTTCATATAAAATGAGCTTGATTCATTGGCCAAGCATTCTTTTGCCTTGTGAAGTACTTTTTGTTTTACTTAAACAGTAAGGAAGATATTACATATTTCATTGACTTTACTTAAAGTAGGTGCAAAGATGACCTTACTCCATTAATGGTTAAAATCTTCAGATCATGTTTAGTAATCCTAATCAGTCCGTTTATTTGATATATCACAGACTGCTCCTTAAAATCCTTCTCACAGCACTATGGATTAAAATGGTTCATAACTACACATAGCATCATGTATCAAGCCCCACCTCTTACACAAGTCTACTAACTGGAACAATCAATAAGGTTTTTGATGATTGTAAATCTGATGAAGGTGGACAGAAGCCACCAAAAATTCAGAACAGAAGAAATATCAGATAACCAAATCCTTAGAGAGTCTATCACAAATCGCAACACTGGAAGCATTATTTTCATACCTGTAACTAGATTAAAGACTGAACTATTCTCTATAATTATGTTTTTAAGCATATATAAAAGAAACAATCAATAACATTATTAGAAATGATTGTTTTGCTATAACAAATGATGATCAATTAATCTCAGGCATTTTACTGATAATTATTGATCTCAAGTTATAATGAGTATGCAATTTATTCTTTTTTTCTTGGGAATTTCATGTCGCCATATTTACATTTACAAGAATGCCTGTTTCTTGGAAGCGACATCTCAACCAAATTCATCTCCTTGACAAATTAATTTCAATTTTGCTTCATTTAGCAAACAAAAGTTAAGATGCAGTAAATAATGCAGATTTTAATAAGGCAGTGTGAAAATTCTAATTTGCATAACACACAGAAAGGGTTATGCATGCGCAATATTCACAAGTGTATGGCTCTGTCTTAATTCCCAAAATATTTAACCTTTTTTGACAATTATTCAACTTCAGGTTATGAAATACTTGTTCATATAATTGCCAAACATCAATTCAAACTGTACTTTCCATTCAATTTTAACTTCAAGACTGTTAGATATTTTGTGAAAAACACTAAGTATACATGCAATGTTCTACGCTGACATACGATGTATCAAGCATTTATCTTCTCAAAATTTAACATGCACATGTGACATAATGTTATAGCATTGATGACAGCTTAAATGATCACTTGATAATACTAAACCTTGTCCTTAAACAACCAAAATATTTTTGGTAATTTTCATGTCTTTGTGCAAAAGTTGGTCAAATTATTTCTATGCTTGTTAAACACAAGAGGATAATTTAATACTACTGTATTTTTGTACTGGATTGACAATAAACGAAAACTGTGTAAAACTAATTAATAACTAGTCATAATGTAGCATGCAAAAAAGTAAGGTTTGTTTGTTCCAAACACTAACTAATCCTCAAATAAATAAAACATTTATAATTTTACTTCCAGTAATCATCGATTAATGATCTACAGTATCTGGATTATCTTGAAATATATCCAACCTTAATTAATATTTCCTTTTTTTCCAATAAATAAAACAGTTCTATTTTGCTTTTCAATCTCTAAGCTACAATGCATCCAATACATTTTGTACATTTTATTAAAATCGTACATGATTACCATTATTTGTCTCCATTTTCCATTCTTTACAATTAAACAACTTCAACTTCCATCTTAAACTGAAAAATAATTGTTCTTTTCTAAGAGTGCCAATGATTACTGACTTAATATTCAATATTAACATATTTGACCCAAACAGTGTCTGATAACCTTGGCCTACAAAATACCGGTAAATTGACAAAACTCAAATGATAGGGCCAAGCCAAGTACAAACATTTTCTCTTTTTGCCCTAAAATACAGTGGCAGCAGAAATATAGACAGCAAGAAATAATAAGGTCGTTGAAACTTCCCAGAGGAAAGAAAAATTAAAATAAACAAAACCTCGACTTTCACAATAATGTTAGAGACTACACATGGAAAATTGTTGAAATCTTATTTGTGTTCACTGGATTGGCAATGTAAGGCGACGTTGGATTAATTTTTACACACATAGGCATAATAAACAAGTTATTGTTTTCCTCACAAATAACAAGAGCTATAGTTAAATATGGTCCGTCATGTTTCGGGTGAATAACCATCAAAAGAACAGTTGAACAAAACCCCCGAAAATGGCCTGATTTCCATTACAACCACAAAAGGAAGCAGACGTAAAATGACAAGATTGGAGCGCTTCCCTAAACTTGGTCTTCCGTAGAAATTCCCATGATAATTTTCATGTACTTTTCATCTTAACAAAATAAACTCAATGCCGGAGCCGCTACTGGAAGAAATCAGCATGATGCTCAAAAATGAACAACATGAAATCTACCCGGTACATTGCGAACTTGTCAGTGTTCCTTTACAGTGCAGTGATGAAGCATTCTTCTGATACTCACTGGGGAAGATCTGAAGTCACGAATAGCCAAATCTCACGCACAGGAGTAATTCTAAACGCTCAAAGTAAATAAGCCGCGAGTAAACTGATCGCTCAACCAAACCAAGATTACGAACCTATTTTTATGCAAATCCCTGCACAAAATAGTAACGCGCTGAGCGAAAACTGTTTCGTGCAAGATAGAACTTGTCGGTTTGGATTGACATAAAAGCAGATTTACAGTTTCTTTATTTATTTGCTCGCAAAACTCAAGGCTAGGAGCGGAAATCGCAAAATTCTAACTAGCCGTCTGTTGACTTATTGACCCAAATAAGCTGGCAAATAGTAACATAACCGGACTACTTGAAATGCCAGCATGCTGTACGAACGGCAAGCCACCATTAGTAAAGTAACATTGCGTCTTGTAGTGCGAATGTATTGTTATCGCATTTAATCCAAAACAACCCACTCCAAACATTATTCCGAAGAGCTCTAGACACGCAAAACATAGCTGAAGCCACAATAAATATCGGGCTTTTAGAACAGTTGGCGAGGCATTTGTGTGTGTTCGAGAAAATCCGTTCGGATCAGACAGTTTAATTTAGACACTGTTCAGATTATAAATCACTTACTCTGCTTCCCCCTGGACATGAATGGCTAATAAATCATACTTTTCATTCAAACATGAGCTCATACAGCGAAACCGCCGAAAAACAACACGAGATAACATTAAAGTACGCGATGTTTCAATACTCGACTTACCGATACAGTTGTGAACTCGAACGGAAAGAGCCGTCCGGAGAATTATTGTGTTTTTGCGACTACAAAAGAAAACAGGAATTGAGTTAGCAGCAGACTACAACAAAGTAAAACTTCATTACGAGAATGAAACAGTGGGTTTAGAGGTAATTACGGCTTCATAAACATATAAGCTTACAGTCAGATTAAATGTTCTCGAACCTGTCTAAAAACCCTTCCAACAAATCGGCTTGCTCTTCCAGCGAGCTCTCCAGATCTAAATAACATCCATTGTGGGAAAGCTGTAGCGCCACATCATCAATCTGTAGCAGCAAATTCAAACACGTCAATGAAAAAAATTTAGACAGACACTAGTAACGACAAAACAACATTTCAACTGAAGCGAGAGCAACGGTATAAACAACAACATAACACTCACATTGTGCGGAGCATTTAGTAACCGGTGGAGTCCAGCGATTTGTTGAAAAAGCGGTATATTCAAGTGGAATGTGTACGTCGGTGGCCGTGTAGGTTCAGGAAAATTTGTGCTTGCAAAGGGGTCTGTGTCATCTAAATACTGAACTTTACAAGTTAACGCCATTTTGACGGAAGGGTCTGTGGAGCTGCTGCGCGCATGCGCACTCGGGCTTTTGCTTTCATCCCGAGCTCGTTGCGGGGGAGTCCTGTCACGTGACCATAAATCTCGGCGATATGAGAGTGAGCGTGAATGATTCTTGAAATCCCCCATGGTAAGTATACAGCTTGTGCAGTCATAATCCACGCTACTTAAATACGATTCCTTTCGCGTGAAAACGTCTTTCTCACGCTCAAACACGTGAGCTGTCCATCAGATTTCTCCATACTCGAAACTGAAGCTCCTTTCTGCGAGTCGTAAATTGAAATGACAACATGAGCGAAACCCGAGCTGGTCGTCCGGGTTGGCTGTCACGAATTGAGTTGGACATTATTAGGCGAGCCAATTAGTTTTCATTGGTATGTTTTCCGCGGGCCTCTGTAACTGGCTCGGAACTATATCAAAACACTTGTGACGTCATTGATGTCATAACCCGTGTCCTGTACATTTCCGTTCTATCTCTCGTTCACCGACTTCAACAAATCTCTAATCACTGCACTCTGGCCTTACTACACGCGCGCAAATTACACACAAGCCTAAAACAGACATTCAAGCAGATTTATTCGCACATGAAGGTGAAAATTCTGGGATATTTCCAATCCAGAAGACTGGCCGATTAGCCTAATCAAAAAACAACACAGCCCAACTAACACAATGGGTTTTAATCATCAAAAGAATTTCAGGAATGTAGGAAATGTTTGGCTGGGCTCTGTAGCTGACGGCAATCCGACCCATATTCGGTTCAAAAATAACTTCGCGTCCAAAACACAGATAAATATTTTACACAAACTTCCTTCAAGGCTTTTCATGGTAGTTCTTGAAAAATTAACAAAACCGTAAAACATGTTTAAGTTATCCTTGCCTTGTAATTTTTTTAAGAGAAGTCATTCTTCTCTCGCTATTTCAGTCAAAGGGAGCGAGATTGGGAAGATCGCAAATATACCGTTTATTTGTTTATTTGAACGATTGGGTAAAAACTTTAAATACGACACTAAATATCAATTCAGGACAAGATTACGCCTTGAACTTAGTTACCGCAAAAGTTTTGTACTCGTAAAATATGACTTCTGACGCGGGAAAAATGATAAATCGTGGAGAGAATTATTAACCACATTACCTGTGAACACAAGAACTGCCTTAGAGCGATGAAAACACTCTTTATACAAAAATTGCAAAGGAACAAAAAAATAATCGCAAACTTTTGTAATGCTGGGCTCGTTTTGAGAGATTTACTGGTGCAAGCGCGAAAATTTTTTATCAGTTGGCGACCTATGTGTTTGACCCTGTAAACAAGGTTTTTTTATAGACTCCTCTGCTAAATATAGAGGGCATGTCAGCTCAATGAACAGCACTTCAACGATTTACCAGATGAAAAGTCAGGGATGGTTAATGTTTGCTGAATATGGCCACTTAGAAGCCTGTAATCTGTAATAGCGAAATTAAATCACACCCGTTAGATAACGTAAAATTAAGGGTCTCATAACGGACCACTTAAAAATACCTTGGAGGGCAGAGCGTGCGTTTGTAAGACAAAACAATTTTAAAATAACATTTCTTTTGAGTACTCGAGATTTTAGCAGATGGAGAATTTTCGTTTTGAAACCACTTAAACTCGGTGAAACTTGAATTCGGAAAGTATATCTACCGGATCAGGTTAATTATCTAGTCTATAGTACAAAGAAAATGTAGAAAATATGGTTTAAAATATACGAGAGAATGACAGCAATTCAAATAAGTGCTTTTCCAGAATGTTCCGCTTAATCGCTGTAAGTTTTTTCGTTGATGTTATGAATTCTTCGAGCCCCAGACAACCGGAAAATTAACCATAACAGTACCATGGTGAAACTAACCTTCAACGCCGGAGGCTTTTTGCACTCGTCGCAAGCTTTTTGAACGATCTAAGCAACTTTCCGTCCGCTTTTATTTCATTTGGCAGACGTTCTAACCGAAACTCCACTGATGTTGGTCCTGAACTTCGCTTAACAAAAACAACAAAGAAAAAAGAAAAAGTAGGAACTGCAGAAATATAAAGGAATTTGGCAAATCTACAGGTGACAGCACGGAATGCATGAAATGAACTATTTGTGGAAGAAAAAAAAAACTACGAGGTTACAAGGTTAGGCGTCTCTGAGAGTTTGTACGTCTTCGTGTACGTCTTAATCAGTATGAACAGACATGTACAAAATAGATTAATAACGCTTTTGTAAAAGAAACCATCAATAAATATAAATCGAATGGAAAGCGTGTGCCGACTGCACGTGGATGCCGTGAAAAGCGCGGGAAAATTCGCGTGACCAATATCCAAGCACGAGCGTCGTTTATATTAGAAAATCCTCAAAGACAAATTGATAAGCGCGTTGCACGAGCTTTACGAACCAATGAGGACACTCAGCAGAAAATTCATTTATCCGCCACAAAAAGGGAGCTCTTCAAAAACGCTCTTCAAACCGGAGGAATTCTAGTTTGGACTGAAACGATTTTGAAAACGAGCTTCCAAAAATTATGGCATCACGATAATCATCTAATTTACTTGCACGAGTTTCCTTGAAGCACAAATCCAAAATGGCCGCTGATATAAAAATGGCCGGGCATACGTGGTAAGGATTTATTTTCTTCACTTCTCTAGAAAAAATTCTTTCAGGCGATTGAAGAAAAGAAACTTTCAGCTAACAATTAATTGCACCGCTGTGTACACTCTCCGCTACCATGCTCTAAAACTTCGCAAACATCACGCAGCCCATAAACGCGTATTCGTTGAGCTGCAGCGACATTTTCAGAGCTCTCGCATTGTCCTTGTTTGTCCCAATGCATTTCAAATGTTATTCACCAACAACCCATTTGACACCAGGGAAGAATGCGATATTTTACAGGACTGTATCACTAGTGATTGTATCTCGCTCTGTCCGCCGTGAATCCATGGAATATAAACCAATCTCGCTCCAAATTTACAAAGTTCCAAGCGATGTCACAAGTCTACTGTGGGTTTAGGTTTGAATCGCCTCGCTGAGCGTTCACTTGATCTGTACCGGAAATGATTTCCATGAATTGTAAAGACGAATCCCTCAAGCTCAAATGTGAACACGCTGTTTGCTTTGGGAATCACTGAAAAAAAAAACAAGACACTTTTGGTTTAGTTAATTGTCTTCATTGCAATAACAACAACAAATTATTTCGTGCAATAAACAATCACTGCATTTACAGTGACCGCTTTTTCACACTTCAGTAAGTAAACTTAGTTTGATGACCAAATTTTAAAGAACATGCTACGATTCAAGTATTAAGAACTTTATTTGTTTCATATTTGTCGTAACGAGGACATACACATGTATTGGACCACATCATCCTAATACAACTGTTATCTGAGATCAAAGAAGACCAGAGATTACAAAGAACTGCGAACACCAAAGTTGAAAAAATTGGCAAACTGCAAAACTGTCATATAGGTAAGTAAGTGTACTCGCAACTGCAATACTTCCATGATTTTAAAAAAAAAGGTAAAAAATAATTAAAACTTTTTAAGAAAACTTTCAAGTTCAAATCGTTGATCTTAAAAGGCCGTTTAGCCTAAGTCCATAAGATAGACGTTTCTGCAAATGTCTGTTTTTGATTATTTCAAGCCAACATCAATACTGAACTAGGTTATTTTTCAAACTGCAGGCGAAGAAAATGGAGGATTAAGTTTTAAATTTAAAGGTTTTTAATTGAAAAGATGTTCGGTATGTTAACACGACTGATAAAAAACTTATATCTTACTTATCTTGGCATTTGAAACCAAACTGGAAAGATTATCCGACTATCTTAAGACAAATTTCAGCTGGATTACTATACTTCATTACTAGAGTTTACTTATTGAGAGCTCGATGACGAACTTGAAATATTATGGTCCTTGTAAAATCCAGTTCCTTTTTCCTTTTTTACGGAATAAAGAGATGTTTAGTATCAATGCCACTGATTTCTGCAGGATACAAGAGGCAGCGTGAATCCAAAATTAAAGCGATTTAAAACATGTCTCTTGTGCATCAGCTACAGACACTTATTTGTGACTGCACCTTACCTTGAAATTACATCGCTTCAGAATTACCTAATTAACTCGACCTTGCCCTTTTTAAGAAGTTTACATTGTACGTTTGACTTCAAGGCTAAAAATACACCATATTGAATATTTTCAAACGCAAATGACTACACAAATAAGTTTACGAACAAAGACTTTTGTATTTTCAAAAACAGCAGTCCGCACAAATCCTGAAATAATTTTCTTTATAATTTCTTGAGTGCCTGATAAGATTAGAAATATACCTGTTTTCTTTGTAAGCATCAACGTTTAACGTTTGTGACGCGAGGAAAATATTTCATCGTGGGAAAGTATCTGATGTTTGCATCACAACAGCCGGAAATAATCCAGATTTTTACAAACACACGAAGAGAAAAACTATCGCGCTTCACGAACTGACGAATATGAGAACAGTTTCTGAAACCAAGTACAGTTTTATTTGTATTACACGGTCGTGAAAATCGCTATGCTTAATTTCTTGCCGGAAAAACTTTGACAGAAACTACTGACTTACAAGAAACCAACAGCAAACGTTTAAAGCTTGCACGAAAAGTCGCACGAAAATAAAAACGTTCTCGACTTCCTTAATGATGTCGATAACAACCTGGTTGCTCGCTACAGAACACACAAACCAGCATAAACACATGTCAGTCCAAATTCAAAAACCCGTGGGAAACTATTTTGATGACAGTGAAAAAACATTTGTTTTGAAAATTCAGGAAAGTGGTTTGTAACAACAAAACATAACTTAATGAACCATACCTTTCATAACAATTTCTATCTTTTCATTACAACAAATCATGCGGAAGCTCTAGATACGCGTCAAAAAAGAAGTGTCGACGGCTACAAAATATTTTCCAGCGCACTTTTGTACTCAGTTTTATGCCAAACCTATCGTTACAGTCAAATTTCCTGAGCTGTAAAAAGACACGACTCTCAATGTTTTAACAGATTTGAATTTTGTGCATTCTGACGTGTACAAACTTCTTATTTTATTTTACGCGACATCAGAATGCGAAGTGTAAAAATTGCTGTTACAATTTAAATTTGAGTAAATGTTTTATTCCATTCTGAAGAAGTAGCTTATAGACTGAAGAATAAAACAAGATCTCTGAATTTTAAACCTTGGGCCTTCTAAAAATCTTGAAGCGTCCCAAAACAGAATTTTGAGACGAAATATTCTGGGCTATCGACGTGCTGGAATTTCAGATTTTTGATATCACATCTATGGCGGGCGAAAAAAAAAACTCATACACTTGACTTGTAATCATAAACACTTCAAACACACTCAACACCTCTTTCCTAGCGTCATTGTTTGAAATGACCTCATAATGAAACGGCAAGAGTTCAAAGTATTCAGGAAGTACAAAATGAGCGTGTAATCTTTAAACAATAGAACTAAGCATGTTCGCAAGGCTTGGTGTTCAAACAGCATCAGTATACGTGACAAAGGTTTCCGAGTTGATTGTTTATACACTTAGCTACAATTATTATCTACGTAACTGTGGTTGACTCAAGGAAAGAAGGTAGGTTTGGACGAAATTTTTGAATTCCTCCAATGCCAGCTTCTGAAAGCGTCGACATAGTTTTCTTTAAAAAAAAAACCGTTTGACTGTCCCTATTTTATCCATCGACGCAAAGACCCTCTTTCTTCAAACTTTATCGAAAGACCGCTCTGTCCATAAATTTTAGTTTCTGTTGTTAGGTTTGTCCATACTTTCGAAATAAATGCAAACTGTTTTACATAAGGTTGCGACTGAAGCTTCCTAGTAAACAAACATTGGGCTAAAGTCAAACAAAATAACATTTTGAAACTTGTTTAGTTCAAAGGAAGTTATTTGAAATTGCGCCGTCGTTTTTGCGAGCAGAATTTGATAGTCTCTATATACTTCAAGATTAATGTCCCTCGGTGTTTCTTTTATTGTATAGTTAAAAAAAAACAGCAATTGCACGTCCCCTGATTTCTGGATCCAATATGGCGACACTCGTATGTCACCTTCACGGTGACATATTATTAGAGTTACAAAACTTTGAATCAAGCTGTTAACTGTGTCAAGTACAGGAAATTCTCTGTCAGATGTACTGTGAGTAGAGAACATAAAATATCATTGTGTTTAGGACAAAGCGTTTTCTTTGTTTTAATTGTTTGGTTTTGTTACTGATGAGATGAAGTCACTAAGAGAATAAGACAATGATGGAACGAGTTAAAATTTAAAATGGAAACTGAGATCAAGATATTTTGTTCATGTCAATACAACTTACTTTTAAGTTTGTCATCTTTTGTAATAATTTTGAAGGCATTCTTTGTTTCTTGCAGCAAGATACCACATGTTCCCACATATGATGGACATTTTGAGCGGCTCACTACAAGCAAGAAGAAACAAATTAACATGAAAACAAATAAAAACAATTATTCCACCTACCCATCCACCCCCAACTTCATTCAAGAAAGAGACTTTCTTAAGAACAAAAAAAAAAACACAGGCAAACTGTCAGAAATGACTAAAGGGTGAAAGTTTCAGAGACGAAGGGCTAACGCTCGAAACGTCAGCTTTATAACTCGTTACGGTGGCCAATTTACATTTTCAACTTAGTTGATATAACCAAATGTCAGAAATGACTGCAGACTTGTTCACAGTCCTTTACAGCTCAGGTAGTTGTGGCGCACAGGTTACAGTAGTTCACTGTAATTGAATTGTCTTTTTTAATCAATAATCACCTGATTGTGATACAGTCCTTTCAGTGAAGGAAACTTATTTCATGACAAAGGAACACCAGGGTAGGGTTAATTTCAGGTAGATGTAGCAAAAACAAATGGCAGAGAAAACAGGCTTTCAATTGGAAAAGCCACACTGCGCAATTCTAATAATTAATAACAATTCTAATAATTAGAAGATCTAGATAATTAGAGAAAACAGGCTTTCAATTGGAAAAGCCACACTGCGCAATTCTAATAATTAGAAGACATATTATTATATTGCACAGTCCCAGAAAATATCCATACTGCCTCCACAAAAGGGATTGGAATTTCCTCAGGGCCTCAGGGTGTGGGGTTGTAAAACACCAAAACATTTAAAGAAATGTATGAAGCTTAATTGTTTTTTTTTTTCAGAGGGGTGGGGGGACTGGAACAGCACATTGACTGAGTAGTACACTGAACAGGTATATTGCATTTTTTTCTGGAATCATTATATTAAGCCAAGAAAATCAGGTAAAATAAGTCATCATTCACAGCTATTGTACACAAAAAGGTTACATGACATTAAGTAAACTTACCAGTCAGGACACATCCATGGTAGTCTGCTCGGAGGAGTTTAGGATACACAACTTTTAAATTGCTAATGGCAGAAAAGGTTTACATTGTTAGATACAAAAGCAGCTAATACATATGTACAGTAACCTGAGGATTTGTATATAAAATCAATTTTTCAGGTGGCCTTTCAGGCAATAGAAGTTGAATCAACTGTATGCTGAGCAAAAGGCCTTCAATTACTAGCTATGTACTTCATCTGCCAACTAAAATGTCAAAACACGTCATGCTGTCTTGTTAACAAAGTTTGAATTGGAATTTGGAAATGTTGGTTTTTGAGGTGAGGGAAAAATTGTAGTACGCAGAGAAAAACCTCTTGGAGCAGAGAAGGGAACCAAGGGAAGGGAACTAAACCCACATGACACCCGGTCTGGGAATCAAACTCACTGTGCGATCCCTGATGGTCTGGAATTAAAGGAATTCATATTTGTTAACTTGCCTGTTGGGTGCTAAGTTTAACAGCTCTTGCATATAGCCTTTCCATAGTTCATGAAGAGGAAGATACATGTCATACCTTAAAAATAAAAGAAGTGTTAATGGTGCAATATCAGCAGTGACGTTGATAATCATGCTACCTAAGGTCTTATTTTTAAAGATTGGTTGTGGCACATTTTTTGAGTGTCAAAAAATGTCTGGTTATAAATGTCTATAATTAGAAGTTAGAACCACCCCTGGATTTGTCTTTCTTTTTACTGCAGAGTGCACTATTGGGATGGTTGCCTATGGAACTTATGCTATAATGCACTAAGGTGCAAACTTTAATGGGGCATATTTATATTGCTTTTAACATTACATGACAAAAATATATATACGTTTTTGCAAATCTCTCACTACCATTGTAGTGCTATTCTCTTAAGAACAAAAGCAATTTGCTTAAAATGCATGCCAGATTAGCTAGCTTGCTATGAATGGGGTCACCACCTTATCATGGTGGGGTGGTTTGTGTGTCTCAATGACCCCTAGAGCCACCCATGCCCAACAGGTTGAAGGGTAGAGACCAGACAAAGATTGATCCCCTGGTCCCCCAGGTTGTGGGTTGGGCATAGGGTTAACAACCCTACCCCTTCAAAAAAAGCTCTTACAGAAACCAGAAGCATTGACAATGATACAGCACTAGCTGGGGGCATCTTAAATGTGGCCTTAATGACACTCTTGATATAAAGCCAGCCAAAGCCCAAAGGCCATCAGTTGCTGCAGGAATGTGAGGACCATGGCATAAGCCACACAGCCAGGACAAATAGCCAAGGAAATTGTGGACTATGGAATTGAAGTGCTAGGGTGGACAACAGATGGTGAAAGAGCAAGTGAGAGAGACCAAAAACTACTTGGAAAAGAACAATTGAGAAAGAGTGAAACAAGGCGTGATGGACAAGCTGGGAAGTAGCCAAGGCAGAGGCATGGAGCAGGGAGTGTTGGATAGAAAGTGTGACAGGCATAAGCACCTACTGGCGTGGCAAGACCTGATGATGACGAGATAAGTTAGCATCAATGTCAACTACATGATAGGTGAAAGATACATTTCATACAGGATTCCACACAAATGTTGAGTGCTTTTCCTTGTGGTAGAGCATAACATGTTAGACAGTGACATGCGTTCTAGTATAGCTAGTGTGATACACTCTCTCTGTTCCCAAGTTCCATCAGATCCGCACGCTTTTTTTTTCCATTCATCTTGACTAGAGATAGCAGCTATATTTGAGGTAATGGCAGTTCTCACCTTTTTTTGAGTGCAAAGAATGGTACTGTGACTGTGCATATCTTCTAAAATCACCCCTAGCTTGCATCTGCTGTTTATAGCTATTGTGTATTTGCCAGGGCTCAAATAAATAATAGAAACATATTGTTTTTCCTTAGCAGCTTGTTTATTTTATCTTCAATGAAAGAGAACGAAAAGTTCATATTAAAGCCAAAGCATTTCTGCATTAGTTACATGTAAAACTAGTAATCTTTTGACAAAAGAAATTTCCCCATTCTTGCTGCAGACTCCGTGGCACTTAAACTGAAATTCCCAAATCATTTCATCAGTCTTTGAGGTAATTCCTTCACTGATAATTTTAAATAATGTTCTAATACATTGAACTAACTATTTCTCTTCACATTAGCAAAAAGTGTACAGTGAATTTTCAAAATGAATACCTATGACTAGCTGTAGATTATACAATAGTCATGTCATGGACACTCAACGTCGTAGGTAATTATGTCATGTATGACTGCAGTGCATGATTTCTAAGGCATACCTTGGCAAGGAAAACAGAAGTATCAAGTTACACATGTTGGTGTGACGAGAAAAATTGTCACATTTTCTACTGCTATGTATTATTAAATTTATGGGTGAAATTCAAAAACTGTCTTGATAAACGGTAACTGTAAGTTTTTTTGGGCCTTGAAAGAAAGTACAAACATGAAACCAAACGTGCTAAGATTATGTCTTAACAAGTTTTTGTCTGCTCATATTCTGCAAAGGGGAACAGACCTATAGTTGACTACCAAGGGAGAGAATGGCAGGGGTGAGGGACGTGTGTGACTACTGTATCAGAGCCATAAATTGCACTCTGCACTATCTGGGATTGTCTCACTAGTTTTTCTATTTTAACTGGTGGATGAGGGTTTGAAAACTGAAAATTAAAAAGGGGGATAGCAAAGATTACAATGTATTTTATGAAATGTTTCATGTTCCAGAGGAGACTCAAAGGAATTCATTGACAAGAACATAGATGTACTAGTACTGAGGAATTACTAACCTACTATTAACTGTTTCTTTCTATGAAGACAATAGAGAGGGCACATAACTAAAACCAACTAATCACTATGCATTATGTCATAATCCGCATATCTAATAAACAGACCAACATCACTTACCGCCAACTGGGGTTAGCTCAGTTGGTAGAGCGTCGGACTACCGAGCAGGAGGTTGCGGGTTCGAGCCCCAGACCGGACCAACACTCAGGGTCTTAAAATAACTGAGGAGAATATGCTGCCTTTGCAATGGCGTCTGCAAATGGTTAGATATTCAAGTCTTCTAGGATAAGGACGATAAACCGTAGGCCCTGTCTCCTGCATCTTCACTGTAATAGGCTAGCAGGGACGTCACACACTTATCGAATAGAGTAGGGAGCTGAGTTCCCGGTGTTGTGGTCTGGTCTTTGCTTATTGTGTTGTTAGCTGAGGGCCCCTAGTTTATCAGTAACTTAAGTTACTGTCACGGGTCACCCTCATTAAATAAAGTCTCTCTCTCTCACTTACCTTTGATTTTTAGGTGAGATCCTGTAAATGCCACGACTCCTTTTTTCTCTTGCAGACATTTCTTTTCTCTTTCGTTTCTTATTGGACTTATTTTTGTGTGTGTTGAGTCTATCCAGCATCACTGGTTCACGATGCATTTTTTCCAGGTCGGCTGTATTATTCTGCACCATTCTTTCCGTGAATGAAGCAACATAGCTCTTAGCTGAGCAGTTCAGTGGCTGTAAGCAAATTCTCAATTTAATATATTATTCCAGTAGCGAAAAGACAAAACAGAAAAAAAGGGTGGTGTGCCTGAAGTACCCCAAATAAGTATGTTAATCAGAGTTTAGTAAACCACAGTAAAAAAAGTTCTCTGTCTCTGAGGAAATACAGCTTAAAGGTTACCCGTAATTACCTGAAGGCCAAGTCCTTCCAAATTATGTTTAACAAAGACTGGAAGATCAGAATACAGTGCACCTATAAAAAAACAACAACAAATATAACACAACATTCAATATCGCAGAAATCCATTTTAATCACTTGCAATTAGTAATAATCCCCCTTTACTTAACAATTATTCTTTGAAATCGAGGTGAATAGTGGCAGAATATTTACTGAGCCGCGTAGGGGCGAGGTAAATCTTCTGCCACTATTCACCGAGATTGAAAAGAATAATTGTTTTAGTATATACACACGAAGTGATCTCAAAAACCGACAA
>OMLO01001726.1_pt1 | contig 17111 bp, 19 predicted proteins | sample 1674811 | NCBI WGS metagenome assembly OMLO01 (sample SAMN06265003, study PRJEB25207) | coral metagenome | isolation source: Coral host | place: Mexico:La Bocana,Puerto Morelos, Mexico | collected 2008-11-13 | reverse complement strand
TGTCAACTTGCGAGAGAGGGTCGATCAAAAGCCATGTCGTCTATGGATAACTTGGAGACCTTGTTGATGGAAGAAACCGATCCCCTTCTTAAGGAGGCACAGGACTTGGGGCCCGAAATGCTTTGGTTTTGATTCCTATATAGGTCGATGCTTTGAAATCAGAACAACTCAGTAATTCACCCTGGAATGTAATGTACACCCCGTTTCTATTGCAGATAGTTGTATGTAACGATATGTGAAAATACATGTATTTGAGAGATATCCATATCCATATATTGACGATGATAGTCCCTGAAGTCCCTATATATAGCCCCTCTTGCAGCACATGGATCGGCAGGATGTTGGAGTTGCTCAGCAAGCCCTTTTCCTGAGCCAAAGGTTAGTCCGAGCCCGGTTCATGGTGAAGGGGAAGATGAAGAGGATTCCCCGATTCCTGATACCTTTTCTGATTATAATGGATGTCCTGAGACACCAGCGACTAGCCTCAACATAAGTTTGATTGCCTTTAATATATCTCACCAGTTTGTGTTTAGATGAGATTCTTTCTGCTTAGATTATTGAATCGAAGTCTTCATGGTTTTCAAACTGTGTTTCACAAGGAACCACCATATTCTATTCGGAAACGAAGCTGGAAGTTGAAGACCCCGATCAATCTTCCGCCTGAATATGATGAGAAATACATCAAGCAGCTTGATGAGGATTGGGTTTTGAAAGTAGCATCAGCCAATACGTGTCTTAAGTTCTGCGTTTCTTTTGAAATTGTTCCCAACTTAAAGTTGCCAGGAGCGACAGGCTCAATTGTTGGATCGCGAATGGATTGAAGAAGAATGGAAAGAATGGCTTGATGAAGCCGGGACTGGTGATGAGGTGAGCTAAGTAACTAACTCGTGTTTTGGTGTCAAACTTTTCCAGTAGATGTTTCTCGACCACACTTTAGGTTCCTAAATGTCAAGTTGCAGCTATGAGTTCTTCCTTCTGATGATTATGAAGTTCCAATAGTTTTGGGGTGTTTTTTTTGGACCCATCCAACAAACATGCCTCATGCTGTTTGGAGGTGCTGGCACCCAAAGCCCTTGACTTTGAAAATCACGATGAAGATGACAATGTGGCAAAGGTATCTTTGCTGCATTTTTTTCTTTGGGAGTATCCGTCGGTCACCACAATCATATTTCCCTACCATGAGGATGTAAACAAAAATAGGCTGAAACTAACCAGGCTAAAATCCATGGATGTTAACATGGTTGGCTCCAACAATCATGAAAATATACGAAAATGGACGTTGAACTGTTTGAACATTAACCTTATCATCCAGGGGCCCTTGTTCCATGGGCCATTTTCCGATTTCAGTTCTCCAAGCTTCTGTCTTCCCAAGGAGGATCTGCAGCCTTGGTGGGCTACTGGTGATGAATCGGGTGACTTGTTATATCTTGTTATGTTCAATGTTAATGGAAGAGTGCTGGTTTGTGAAGGTTCCTTTGTGTTCTTCGTTGGTTTGTTTCTGAAGTAAGGTCATCTTCCGAATGATGTATGGGAATGGGCTTGTGATGCTGTTTCTGGAAGTGCTACCTCGGTTTGGCCCAGTATCTAAGTTGCAAACAAAATGAAAGTCTGCAAGTCGAAAAAAAACTTGCCCAAAACCTTTGAAACTCAAGGTATACGGGATGCAGCAAAGGATGCTGGATCAGATTTCGCATCTTGGGATGGTGGGGCTGATGATTCTTGGGGCCAGGTTCCTGAGGATCCCCCACTTTATGATGAAACTGAAGAACGACTTCTCATTCCCTCTTCCCAAAAAGATTTGGTGCAGTGGGATGATGAACCAGAAGACCTTGATGGGGAGCCCTGCGGCTCGTCTTAAAGACCCAAAATCCTTTTTTGAACACATTGACTGATTTACTTTCTTACTCGGATTTCATGCTACCAGGATTCTAGTTGTACAGCTTGTTTGGATTCCAACCCCAACAACTAAGGGGATGATGGCGAGCAATGCTTGGATGGTAACAAACAAGCCGACTTTGACCGTTGGTGCCATGACACTTGCTTCTCACCTGAATTGTGCCAGTAACACCTAACGTGTACCTAACTTATTGATATGGGGGTTTCCAAAAATAGCGGTACCCCAAAATGGATGGTTTATGGTAAAGAAAACCCTTTTAAAATGGATGATTTGGTGGTACCCTTTTTTTGGAAACACCCATATACTTGGATAATCATTCCCCTTGCAACGTGTCTCCAAACTATATATACATATGTTGTATATTAGTTTGAACTGGGAGTTTTTCATTCCGTGATGATCTGGGAATATCCAATCACATGGCACACCTGTCTGAGCTTAGGGGATCGCCTTCTGGAGTCACTTCCAAAGGGAATCCATGACCAATCCGTGATTGACAACTACATTTGGGAATATTTCTTGGCAGATCAAGGAGGGCCCTTGGATTTTTTTGATAGCAACACACCACCCCATCTTCATACCCCATCTTCATACCTTCAATTATGTGATGGCCAAAGGTTACTGGGGAGTTCAGTCACGAACAAACCAACTATACAACAAAGTATGACGTGGTCTTTCTTCCATATTTGCACATCATCATGATAAATTTTGATCTGCCATGTCCCTTTCCAGCCAAGTATTACGGTGCCCTCTTTTGCAGGACAAGTTGCAGAATCCCAAGATACAGCTGAAGCTCTTCAAGATCCGCAGGAGGCAACTGTCCTGGGTGCAATTCGGAATTGCTGGTTTTGTTGTTTCGATCTTTCTAGGACCAAGAATATGAAGAGATGAAGAGGTCTTCAACATTGCCACTAGATTTTTGGGAGGCTCGGGTGTGAGGTTTGATTGAGTCTGAATGAATTTCCAATTTGTTGGATGTTGTTTGGTATCAGTGCATGTTACACAGGCGCCAATCTATGAGAATGAGTTTCACTATCCCGAATCTTTGGGTACGAATATGGCCTCTGCAAGTGCTGCGGAAAGTTGTCATGCCATGAAATTGAAACATCTATGAGCAAATTAGTTTTCAACCTCCAACTTCCAAAGCCACCCTTTCCAACAGCAACCTGCTACGAGGAAGTCATCATTACACCTAAACCGAAGCCTATGAGGGAGGAAGCGGTCACCCCCTTCGCCAAGATCCAGTTGGCAGCAGTCAAACGGTCGGTGGCAGGCAAAAAGTCGGGTGATGATGATACTTTTTTGGAAATAGGTTTGTCTGAAAGCTTTCGAGTCTTACATACGTGTGTAGCTCTATATCGATCTAGCTGAGATTGCTTCGTGAATGTTGTGATCCATATAGGGTATGGTATATGAATTTTCTCCAATGACTTTTTCTTTAAATAGCTAAGGATGGGAAAGACAAGAAGGTTGCGGAGAAGACTGGCCATAAAAAACCTTCCAAGTCGGCAGCAGCCAACAAGAAAAAGAAACCGGCCCCCAAAGCCGAGCCTAAGAAGGAAACAAAATCCAGCAAACCCAAGGGTGTCACTCCATATGGTGAAGCCAAAAAGGAATTCATCAATAAGTCCCTTTTCAAAATGTGCTTTTTACATATGGCAATTGAGCGTTTGAAAAAAAAACTCGAATCATAAAAGGTTTTGATTTGACATGATTCGGCTATATTTGACTGGTACTGTAGGTTTTGTTGGTGGTTTTCTAGTTTCCGGGACTACCACTTCCACATGCTTTCCCAGACATCGCTCATCCAAGGTGCAAAGCTGCTGATGGCACCTTGCGTGGTCGCATCCTGGAAGAGATGTGGAAGTCGAGTCAGGAACGGCAGGATATTTTGAGTGGAATGAGTGCTGCTGAGATCAAGCAACGGCGGTACTAGATATGGGTGTGGGCGATAAGTGTAGTGTAGTTCATCTTCTTTTCAAGTTTTGTCATTCAAATATTGTAGGCATCCATCATCAAGAAGTAAGAGATTCCGAACTGAAAAACTCATCAAGTGTTTAGATACGGTTTTTTTACACACAAAGCCCATGGGAGCTTTTGATTATGGGGGATACTTCAACTAAATTGTTGAAGGCAATGATGTCCTTAAGGTGTCAGGCCTTTTTAAGACGCCTGCCCTTTCTCGATGTGTGCTTTCACACATCTTCGCTTTTTGTGGTGGATCTTTATGATCAAAAATTCACATGTCTTATCAAGGCATGCTGGGATAGGGTTTCCTTAGACCTTAGAGAGTGCAATGATTGCACATGAGTTGATTCGGCATCTTAGCAGCCTTTCATGCCGTTGGAGAAAAAATATTTCACAAAAACAAAATCTGGTTTGAATAGCTGTTCAAATTTCATTCCATGGTGAATCTGTCACTCAGGTTTTATTCTAGTATAGCCCCCCCACTGTGTCCAGCTTCCTTCCTCCATCAAGCTTTCCAGCGGCGTGTCCATCTTGATCGTGATCGAGCTCCTCTGGCTCGAGGTGCAACTTGGCAGTCTTTGGTTGGAAAGCCAGGCAGTAGGTTGGTTCTGAACTTTGGTTTGCAGCAATGAGATACAGTATGCTGGCTGTCTTTATTACAAATCTCATTATGAGTTTCCTGGCTTTATTTGGGCAACTTCATGGTGATAGTCTTGAAAAAAATTGAATCTGGAAGTAGTATCGCAGTCAACCAACGGTTGATGGAAAAAGTCCTGCTCCACTCAATGGGAACGAAAAGGTTTTATTACTGAGATAAAGCCACATTTTTGTACCTCATGAGTGGTGCTGGATTTTTCCATCAACAATCTCGAAAAAATGTCTTTATAACAAATGTATGGTATATGAAATGTTTTGCATATATATATATATATTTTTACACCGTATATAAATATATATATCTGAGGTTTGGGAGTTGTGGATGAGCACGACAGACTCCACTTTGTGGAGCTATGTGCGGGTAGCCATTGTATGACTGATGCCATGATCGAGTTTGATATTGAATCATTTGCCTATGATGCCCTTTGGTTTCAAATTTAATGTTAAAGAAAAACGTCCTTACGTTGGTGCATGCCCGTCCATACTCGCATATAGGTCTCGTTATAACCCCCCTTGTCTCCAATCTTACAGCCTTACCTAAGGTGAACTACTCGAGACACCAAAATATTCTGCTAGCAATGGGATTTGTTGTGACCCTGCAAACCCTACGCAGGGTCATCAAAAATGGAACTGTGTGGCTGGGGGTTCCATGCTCGTCGTGGGTCTGGATGTCCCGTGCCACTACCCGGAGGTGTCGGCTTAGACCACAGGGGACCAAAAAGTACCAGCAAGTAAAACTGTCTAACAGACTTGTTCGCCGTGTCTGCTATTTGTAACTTGGCTTATTTATCCTGGAATTCTTTCGAAAAAAGTCAACTTCAAATCAAGATGATTTTTCATCGACATGTATGTATTGATTTAAGAGTTTGGTGTATACTTGGTGCTTGTTCCAAAAGTCAGTTGAAAGCCTAGGCTGGAGTACTGCAGGGCTAAAGGCATTCATTGGATTATCGAACAACCTGGATCCAGCCTTCTCCCTTATTATGCTCCTCTTCAGGTGGGGGTACTAGCCACTGGTTGTATACTTGTTGCAACTGGTCCCATCCAGGATCTGATCAAGCGCCACAAGGCCAAGTTCTACTACTTGAACATGGGAATGATGGGTGGGCCAACACAGATACTTTAATCAAATTCGTGGCGAATAAATGTAAGGGGTGAAAACATTTTGAAAGCGTTGGGTGTTGAACTTACAATGTATACTCATAACCTCCTGCTACCTCTTATGAAGCCATTGCCTAAGGAAACGAACGGTCTTGATATCAACAGCTCCATGGCTTGATGGACTTCCGTGCGAACCCATGACACCGGAGAGGAGGCCTTTTTTGGAACTGGGAAAGATCTTCTTGGGGGCTGATTGTATTGAATTGTCCAGATTCAAAATCCAAAGCTCTTGAGGTCGCATTATATCCGAATGTAATCCAAAGAATGCTAGTGGGAATTTCTGGTATCATTGGTTAGGGGGAAAGCTACCCTGCCAGGGAGATCCTCCAGAAACTTCAAGATTCGAAGGGCCTGCGACTTGTAAAAAAGTACAAAGATTCAAAGGGCCAACGCCGAGGGGCTGGAACCTCATTTTCAATCCAAACATGTTGAAAAACATGGCCACATCTTTGTTTAAGGATGGTTGTACATTTCCCACAGCCCTTAAAAGTCCCAATCTTTAATTAGTCATCTTAAGGCCGGAGACAAAGACCTGAAGTCGGCGCAAGTCTATCCCTGGGAATTTGCTTACAGAGTTTCTCAGCTGGAGCCAAGACACTTTGGGTTCTCGTATTCTCTTCAAAAATCATTTTTTGAAAAAGGATTTCCCTTTAGACTATGGTGTTTCTTAAGCTTTTATGTGGTCATAAACTTTCGTAAAGCAATTAGTGCTGACATATGCTGAGGGTACACAACTTTTGGGTAAATCCATCGAACCATAATGGATCAACTTTCTTGCAGGTTCCCCAAGCATACCCAAACCAAGTTGCGCTTTAGGTGAGTTCTCTCTTCCGCGACTATTTGCAGAATATCGATGAACCTGAGAGCATCAAGAGTGATTTCAATCTAAAGTTTTCCGACCAGCCGGCATTGTCATCAGATTCAGAGCTAGATGACATTGTGACAGCTGATTCTGGTGATAATGACACAAGTTGAGCACCTGTTTCCATTGTTTCCTGAATGGTCCCCAACTATGTTCACATAGAATTCAAACTAATATTCTTTTGTTTCGGTATCCATTCTTCCCAAGTATGTTTCATAAAGAAGTTTTTTAATTCTCAATCTAATCTAAGACCATTTGGTTTGTTTATGATAGAGAAGGGCCCTACTTGTGCTGCTGTCCGTGACAACAAATGGTTGGAACTTGCGAGGCGGTTTCATAAACGATCATGCGCTATACCCTGTGACCGCAGTTTGAAATGAGGATGCTTCATCTTCAGCATTTGCAACCCACTCTTGAATCAACATATGGATGAAATCACAACTTAAACAACTGATTCTACCTGGGTTGTTCCTAAAACACAGCTTTTGAAAAATGTATGGAACAACCAACCTGTCTTTAGGGTTTACCAGTTCTTGGTAGCGGTGGCCTTTCTTGATGGGTCTTTGCAATTGGTATTATCTTTTTTCGAACCTTACGCACTTGTTAAGTCTAGCTGATTTCCTGCGCCAGGCGTCATGTCGTCGTCTGATTCTGAAGATGTTGGTGAACGGCCTGCCAAACGTGGGAGGCAGGATCTGTCTTTTGAGAGGTGGCTGGAATCTTCAGAAGGTAATAGTCTTGGAGGTCCATATCTTCTTTTCTCCTTTTAGGTAGGAGTCCCTCCTCTTTAGATCCTGGATTCAAAGTTTACAAATATACATGTTTTGTCAATGCTCGACACATCTGTTTTCAAACAGTTTGACGCGGTTTGACACGCCCAAGTACTGGTGGTTTCTTATCCCTGACACTATCTGAAAAGCTTTGACACGTTTTGGTAGTTCCGAACTGACAGTTTCTTTCAAAACATGTGACCGTGTCAAACCGTGTGAAACCGTGTCATGGGACACATAGTACCCTATCCTGGCGTGTCATACCGTGTCATCCTGGTTTTGCAAAAAAAATGCTATTTTGGCTCTGACTTGGCTGGTCTCTGTGGGGAAAGATGGAGTCTTTTTTGCAAACGGAGCTGGAAATTTGATATCACAGTATGTCACAAGTGACTGGAAACTTTTTTTGTATATATATATATGTATATAGTTCAATAAGTAAATGTATTTACAATATATACAACATTTGTACGTATATGTTAAGAGAAGAAAGGATAGTCTTTCAACTTTTTGCATCTCCATCCCCTTACATATTGTGAGTTCGGAACCAAGGAGTCCAAAACGAAGGGCCCTGAAACTGCCGAGGGTCACTGGGTTGCTTTATAAAGCTGTTTCTCCTCAAGTCTTTTCACTCTTGATGGGGAAAACTGAATGTGTACTTGATCAAGATGTCGTTTCATTTTTTGGAACCTTAAAATCCTTTATCTATCTTTATCTATGAAAGACCTACCTCCATTCAACTCTAAGGTAAAGGGAAAGGAAAAGGGAAAGCAGAATTGAAAGCTTATGCACTAGCCTGGGCTAATGCCAAAGCAAGTGGCAAGGGTAAAACCAAGACCCAAACCCCAGAGAAGACGGCCGAGAAAGGGTTCAAGAGACTTCGGCCTCTTCCAACCAAAGAGATAGATATAGTTGAAAAAGATCTGAAAGAGCTGGAGGATGCTGTCCATGGCGGCTCTGAAGACAAGAAGAAGAAGGCTGAGACGGCAAAAGAGAAAAGGAAAGACGAGAGTGAACAAGACGGTGGTGAAGACGAAGAGAAAGAAGTTGGAACTCCTGAAGTTGAGACGAAGAAGAAGAAAAAGAAATCCAACCCTGAAGAAGATGAGGTTGGAGATGGTGAGACGAAGAAGAAGAAAAAGAAATCCAACCCTGAAGAAGATGAGGTTGGAGATGGTGAGACCAAGAAGAAGAACAAGAAATCCAACCCTGAAGAAGATGAGGTTGGAGATGGTGAGACGAAGAAGAAGAAAAAGAAATCCAGCCCAGAAGAAGATGAGGTTGGAGATGGTGAGACCAAGAAGAAGAACACGAAATCCAGCCCTGAAGAAGATGAGGTTGGTGATGCAAGCGATGAGAAGAAGAGAAAGAAGAGAAAACCAACCACCCCAGAGATCCAAGATGACATCGAGGAGGAGAGTCACGAAGAAGAAGAAGATCAGCCCAAGGAAAAACACAAGGAGTGGTAGGGAGGTTTGAGAGGCGGTGTTGTGGAATAAAAGGTTGGTCAAGATACTTAACCAAATCCAAATCTTGAATCTTCAGTCATGACAACTCCCATGGGATAAAGTTTGGGGTATGTATATACATCTTCCCACTTGTTTGGTCAGCCAAGCCTGATCGGCAGGCAAAGCTGTATACCGGGACTGTGCCAGCGCCTGGTCAACTGGGACTTGTTCGCTTGAGAACTAAAACGAGTACTGACTCCTTTGACTATGTCGCGCCCCCTCGAAAGCAAGCTTTCACTTCACCACCTAGTGCATCCAGCAAACCCTCGTTACTCGGATCATATGATTGTCTTTGAATCCGAAGTGTTCAGTATTGTTAACACGATGATCTTTTAGCGCAGCTCCCATCCATTCATTTCCCAGGATGAAAAAATCCTTTTCGAGCGTCAGTGACACTTGGCTTTTTCCTACTTAAAACCGGGATGTTGATGAAAGGCATTTTCTTCAAGAACTTTATATCTTAACATGTTCTTGCCCTCACATTGTAAGGATGGATCAGGCACCCCTGTTGAGGCCTGTTACAATAGTGATTTGTATCCTTCTGCCTTTCCCCTTTGTTTCTTCACAAGTCTCACCATTCACCCATTTGCAGGTGAAGGAACTCATCAATCGCCAAAGAGCTTGCCTTCAAGGTAGGCGGAGGTTACCATGTCACAAGGGTCGGAACACTTTTGTCAATCATCAAGAAAGGTATCATTCCAGGAGGAGGGTCCGGAGGAAGGGATCACGTATTCTTTGGGGAGTAAATGCCCCGTGGGACCCAGTCAATTCATGCGCCCTTGCATACTTCGGACGTGATGTGGAGCAAATGCTCGTGATTTATGTTCCGGTACACAGACTGTTGAAATATCGATCAAGCTACACCTACAATGGTGACGTGATCGTACGAGGTGTAGTTCCATTCCACGAAGTCCAAGAAATGTGGATATGCGGAAATCTCGTTACATCGGTGGACCTGCCCAACCCCACGGAAAATCATGAGTGATCGGATAGTTGATGAAGTTGTTTGCCAATTGTGAATTGGCGGATCGCTCCGTGCCAGCTTCGATGATCCGTTCTGCGGTCGACAAGCTGGTACGGGAGGCTTCGTTGAAAGGAAGAGCAGATCTCGTTGATACCCTGGAGGCACATTGGGAACCCTATACATCGGAAGCCACGATGATGGCATCGCGGCCGCCAACCTTGGGGCCCAGATCGTTCTTGCTCGCCATGAACTCTTCCCCACCGAATGCAACAGAAACAGAATGTGCCCGAATTGCACCTTGCTTTGCCCCAAGACGTTACTTTCATGTCCACAATGCAAAGGTCGATTCATCAGTTCAGGAACAGATCGGCACCGGTTGAAACCATCCTCACCAAGGAGGAGATTGGTAAGATGATCCAAGAAAGAGAAGAAAATCTGAAGGACACCAATTTCCCAAATGATGCTGAAGTGGAAAAGATGGATGTGATCGTGATCAAAGATGAGCCGGTTGAGGCGGAATTCCCGAAAGCGGAAACATCAACTGAAGAACAACTTGAATCTGCACCGAGTCAGAATGAAACGACAACTGGAGAAGAAGGACCAACCAATGCTGTGATTGATGTGGATGATGAGTACTCTTCGTTTGCCGTCAATTTTGAGAGACTGCAAGTTCATCTCGAGGATTACCCAGACCATCCCGCCTTCACCGTCGACGACCAAGGGTCGACAAGTCGTTTCCTGTTGTTCAAGATCGCTGATAATGTTGTCAATGCCTACCCTCCCTGGAAGCAATTCATGTTTGACAACGCCGACCAAACAAGAGTCGATCTCCTCAAGGAAGGGAAAAGGCATGCATCACAGGAGATGGTCGCCCAACAATCAAAGCAGATGATGGAGTTGATGGTTTTGCAATGACCAATGGTGTACCTCAAACCGTTGACGATGAAACCCACCGGAACCCTAGGTCTTCATTTCTACTAAATTTACTAACCACAAAATTTACGTAAAATTTGCAATTTACTAAGGCCAATTTAGGTAAAAATTTACGTAAACCCTAAATTTAGGTATCTTACTAAATTTATTTAGTAAGATACCTAAATTTATTTGGTAAGATACCTAAATTTTTTGGACTTCAATTTTCCACTAAAATTTGCATGTTTTTCCAGTTGGAACTTGATAGGTTGGCAACTATTTTCTGTTTGTTTTTGCTTTTGGAATTTCAAAAGAATGAGCTGCTTCCAATAATTAAGTTTAGAAATTTGCTAAAAAACATGCAATCACTTGAAATTTTTTCTTTTTCATGACTGTATATTTTTGCTGTTTGTGTCAGTTGTGATGCTTACTTGTGGGTGTATATGTCATATTTGTTGAAGTTTTTGGTGCGCATGTGAAACTGTGGTACCTGGTAGACTCTGCTGTACCTGTGAAGACTTGTGTTACTTGTGATTCCCTGTCATTACTTGTGATGATTTATGCTGTTGTGAATGTTTCTGATACTTGTGATTTATTTGAGTTACTTGTGAAGACTTGCTTTACTTGTGATGACTTGTGTGTTTTTGGTGATTTTGGGATGAATTGTGCATGCATGATGTTGTACTTGTGGTGTTGGTTGTGGTACATGTTGCAGTCTATGGCCAGGCACTTTTGTTCAAGTTGGTGGTTTTTGGATTTACATGATTTTGGATTTACTTGAGAATGCTTCGCGCGTCAGACTTACTTTCAACATGTTTTTACCTGTGCTGCTTTTGAGGTTTGCGTTGAGTTACTTGTGTTACTTGTGTTACTTGTGTTACTTATGAATCCATTTTTCAATCTGCTGTGTTACTGTTGAGGTTTGCATTGTGTCACTCATGTTACTTGTGTTACTTGTGTTACTTTTGCTGCGTAGGCTACCCTTTTTCAATGTGTTTTTCAAAAAAAAATCAGGAAAATATTATGCATTTCTTATGCATTTCTGATGCATTTCTTATGCACTTTTTATGCACTTTGTAAAAGTACATGTTCTTTTTTAAAAAAAATACATGCTTTAAAAAAAAACTACATGTACTTTTAGAAAGTGCAAAAGAAATGCGTAAGAAATGCATAAAAAATGCATAAGAAATGCAAAAGACATGTATAGGAAATTCATAAAGAATGCAAAAGAAATCCACAAGAAATACTTGAGAAAAAGGATTGGGTTTGTGTGGCGACCTGGGGTACTTGAGACTCACTTACCTGTGATTCATTGACTTGAGGTTTATTGAAATTGGGGACTTGTGGACTTGAGTTACTTGAGCTTGACTTACCTGTGGTTCTCTGACCTAAGAGTTCTTGATACATGTGTGGGACTAATGGACTTGTGAGATTCAGTTACCTGTGGTTCGCTGACTTGAGAGTTCTTAATACTTTTTGGGACCTATGGATTTGAATTACTTGAGATTCAGCTACCTGTGACTCATTGACCTGAGCCTTCTTGATACAAGTAAAAGCTGAAGTATAATTTCTCAAAAGTAATCTTAAGTAACCTCAAGTTCTTGAAGCATTTCATGGTTTCACCCCCCTGAGGGGTAATCAAAACCCCATAGACCAGAGCTTTCATGCAAGTAAAAGCTCAAGTATAGTTTCCCACACAAGTAATCTTAAGCAATCTCAAGTTCTTGAAGCATTTCCTGGTTTCAAACCCTTGAGGGGGAATCAAAATCAAGTAGATTCAGAGGGTTCATACAAGTAATTTCTCAAGTAATCTTAAGTAATCTCAAGTTCTTGAAGCACTTCATGGCTTCAAATCCTTGAGGGGGTATCAAAATCTCAAGTAGATTGAGAGGGTTCATACAAGTAAAAGCTCAAGTACAATTTTTCAATTAATCTTAGTAATCTCAATTTCTTGAAGCATTGCATGTGTTTCCCAACAACGCCTCACAATGACTCAGAGTCATCCTTTGGGTGGGAAACGCTTGAAAAACAAACATGCAACATGCAAAATGTAGTTGTTTTTGATCATGCCATCAAAACAGCATTAATTTGAGAAGGACAAAACGCATGTATTTCTTACGCGCTTTCCATGCCTTTTTGCAAAAATGCATGTTTTTCGCAGGATTTAGCTTAGGTAAAAATTTAGTAAGAAAATTACCTAAATTTTGTGATTTACGTAAATCAAGCCAAAAACTAAATTTAATAGAAAGGAAGACCTAGGGAATCACTACCAAGAAAAATACCTGAGGAACCAATCAAAATACGACGGTGATGAAATGTTGAGGAGATACAGATTCAGTGTGATCGTTACCAAACTCCTCGAGGCTCTTTACCGTCGTGGTTATGATCTGGAAGGAGAGTTCAAGAGGATGGTCAAGATCTGCAATGATGTCACCGATGACCCCGAATCGGAGACTACCATTGATAGGCAAGAGATCGCACTTGCAGGAGGAACCGTGAAGGATGCCATGGGTGAGGCCATCAAAATTGCGTTCGGAGTGGAGACCTTTTGCTTCTTCAGCAATGAAAGGCCCTGCAACAATTACGTAAAATTTGCCATTGACGAATTGCAATCTTACATTGCATCCAGATCAGAATCAAAGGGAAGAATTTCGGCAGAAATGGCACATGTTATGCACTACTATGCGATCGTGCCTGTCCCCGCATGCAAGGTGCTAATGGACAAACACAAGAAGCAACAGGACGCCAAGCCTGTAAACCTGAAATTTCTTCGTGACTCCCCATTGATGTTCCACAGGGGACTCAACATGTTGATGCCAACGGCATATGGCAGTGCTACCGATGTACAGCAAGATGAGGTGATGAATGATGCGGCTGAGGAGGAATCCGCGATCGATATGGCAGTTGAGGAGGTCGCAACCTTCCCAGAGCCCGCAGTGCCTCCTCCACCAATGGATCCAATCATTGAAGACCAAGATGAAGCCATGGAGGAAGCAGAAGGGGCCGGAGCCCCAGAAAGCTGAATGCTCGTTGAAGAGATTACAGAGGAATGAAACCTGCAGTGCCCGACAAGAGCCTTGAAGAAGCGCCCAAGATGATGACTGCAAGGCCCAAACCAATGCCGAGATCATCATCATCATCGAAAGCAGCTGAGCCAGCTAGCGCAGCCAAGGGACCAACTGCCATCCAGGAAGAAGACACTTCGGCCTCATCAACAAAAACAGATCAACCCACAACAACAACAACAACAACAACAACAACAACAACAACAACAACAACAACAACAACAACAACAACAACAACTCCGAAGATGACGACTGAAGTGAGACAGATTCCCAAGGAGCCAGAGGCTAAGGTAAAGCCGGATCACGCACCTGAGACACGATCTGATCATCCACCCCAAGGTGACGCCAGTGCAATTTCCGCGGTATACGCTCCGTCGGCAACTGAATCAGAGAAGCGCCAAGCGATGAGCAGGGAAGCAGTCTTTGGGACAGCTACAATCCTACCGGCAATGAACCTCGCGACCCTCAGTTTGTTGAGATCAAGGGGAACAAGCGTCGTATTCCGACGCCTCCCAAGCCATCGAGGAAGGAAGGTGAAGCCCCTGTGGAGGCACCACGAGCTGCCGATGAAGGAGGCCCAAAATCATCAAAGGGCAAAGGCCGTGAGAGGTCCGAAGGAACGTGGAGACCCGTTCTCGACCCGCACACTGGTGCCGAATTCGATCAAAGAGGTGTGAGGCAGAGCGTCTTTGCCAACCAAGCCGCCAGTTCCAGACCATCGACCGGCAAAGGTCATGGGAAGGGTTCTCACCAAGGCAAAGGAAGGCGCGGAAAAGGAGGTAAGAACACCCCCTCATGCACTTACACTGAAGAGTATTTTCCAACTGGCGTATGGGGATCAGCCTCTGCAGCACGTCCTGATCTCGAATGGTGGTTTCCGAACGACTATGATTAAAATTTGACCAATTTCTGGAAAGACGATACCGACGATCGATGGTACGTCAAACGTGTTTACCAACGGTGAACTATATCCTGCCGATCGAGTATTGAGAGGGCAATTGCACGATCCGATGCGTTGGATGCATGCACTGAAGCATCCCAAACCGAAACTAATTCGACGTCTGACTGCACGAAATGTAGCTTAGCTTTCCAATTTTTTTTTAACAGACGCGTGTCTTCTGGACCCGTCTTTCTTGTCATGAGCATTGTCTTTAGTACGCATTCGTTAGGTTAGCTGCTACGATCCTTTTGCATGATATAGCGTCGTATAATTAACTCATTGATTGATTGCCAATGCAATGCCGAAATCATGCATCTGCTCTCCTCATCAGTGCGAAGTCACAGATGTGGGGGGTGCGAAGAGAGTTTCAGCGGTACAGTGCTGTATAATACCTCTTCATATATCGGCTTGCATTTGGCTCAAGGCCACCGGCCAGGAGACTACAGGACAGGAGTAGACTTCATAGCTATTCCAGTACCCTGAACGTCGTCCGCGTCAAAAGGTGTTGTGCCCGACCGCTGAGCAGCTGTGTCGTTGTATCTCATTGGGAACTCATAGCATAATCGCTGATTGAGACCACAAGGGGTATTGACTGATATATCTTTACCTAACACCTACAGATTTGCGAGTAACTAAAGGATCTCAAGGTCATCCAAGTACCGGATGATGAGATCCCGGAAGGTGCAATGATGTTGGCAAGGGTGCCGATTTACGGCACAAAGGATGCCGGGAGAAGATTCTGGTTGAAGTTGAGAGGAACCATCACGAACATCGGACTGACGCAGAATTCACAATGTCCGGCGTTGTTCACGTACAGCGAAGATGGCGACGTGAAATTGATGATGGGCACGCACGTAGATGATATCTTATTTGCCTGCAAACCAGGATACGAAGGCTTCGTACGAAAATTACAGGAAGCATTTCAAGTGGAAGATTCGAAGGTATCAGAAGGGAACTTCCGATTTTGCGGAAGAGAAGTTTCCCAAGAAGAAGACGGAAGCATCACCGTCACGTGCAAAGCGGCAGCAGAGAAGATCGAGCCGATTTCCTACAGAACTGGAGTCAGGCAGACGGAATTGGCGAATGATGCAGAGAAGCCGCAGCTAAGATCAGTTGTGGGATCCTTAGCTTGGGTAGCGAGACAGGCGAGACCTGATTTTTCTTACCGCGTGAACACACTGCAGTCAGTTTGTACAAAAGCGACGCTCAGAGATCTTGTGTTTGCAAACAAGAGGGTCGCAGACGCAAAGGAGTTTTCCAACCAAGGAATAACCTACAAGGCAGGAGCGTTGGATTTCAACGACTGTATTCTGTGCACGATCAGCGGCGCGTCATGGTCAAATGAGAAACAGCTGGTGAAAGGAAAATTGGAACCGCTGAGAAGCCAAAGGGCTAGAATGACAGTGTTGGCACACAAAGATTTCTTCAGGGGAGTGGAGACACCGTTTTATCCAATTGCGTGGCAATCAACGATTGTCAAAAGAGCGTGCAGATCAACATTGCAGGCTGAAAGTTATGGCATGACAGCTGCTGTTGAAGCAGAAGGAATGAGACTAAGAGCTATGACTGTGGATGCAAGAGGATTACTTGACAAGAGGAAATGGGAAGTATCTTCGAGGCAGAACATGCAGCATTTGTGGTTGACGGACTGCAAGAGTCTCGAAGATCATTTGCTGAGTGAAAGTCTCACAAAGACTGATGACAAGAGGTTGTCAGTTGACATTGCAGCATTGAGACAGCTCATTTGGCAAAATGCAAATGAGGAAGACCAAGAAGAGTTGTCAGACGAAATGCCAGATAAGATCAGATGGATCGATACGTCCAAGATGTTGGTAGACTGTTTGACTAAAGATATGAAGACCAACTTCTTGAGAGAGACACTGAAGGAAGGTACATATAACATTGTACCGACAGCCGAGAGTGAAGTGACCAAATTGGCAAAGCAGAAATACCGAAGGATGAAGTCACAAGCCCCGGACGCTGAGGAGAATGAAGAGATGAACTGAGAGCCGGGGAATTAATTCAAGCATGTTTTTCACAAAAGATCACCGACTCAATTCCAGAGTCACGGGTGTGAAATTGTCCTGTTTGAGCATAGCTGAATTGAGTCTCACCTTGTAAAGAACCTAGTTTTAGGATACGTGTACCGCAGGCCTTGAGCTCGAATGGTGAAAAAGTTCGCACTAACTATCTATCTATCTATCTATCTAGCTAGCTAGCTAGCGATCTATCTATCTATCTACCTATCTAACTAACTAACTAGCTAACTAATTAACTAACTAACCAACTGACCAACTTACAAACTAACTGATGAACTAACTAACAAACCAACTAACTAACCAACTAACTAACTAACTAACTAACTAACTAACTTCCTTACTTACTTACTTACTTACTTACTTACTTACTTACT
>OMLO01001725.1_pt1 | contig 17111 bp, 10 predicted proteins | sample 1674811 | NCBI WGS metagenome assembly OMLO01 (sample SAMN06265003, study PRJEB25207) | coral metagenome | isolation source: Coral host | place: Mexico:La Bocana,Puerto Morelos, Mexico | collected 2008-11-13 | reverse complement strand
TTCGGTAAGATGGAGGATAAGGCAGAGTCCTTTCGCGTTGTTTTATTCAGGATTACGGATTACGGAAATTGAGACTTAAATACAACATGTATTTTTTTTAGAAAAGGTGTGTTTAAGATGGATTTTTACAGTGGAATTACAGAGATCACTTAACTCAGCCCAACGCCACCTTGAAATGGAACTAGCCAGCGTTTTCTTCATGGCAAAGTGATATAGTATTGATTTACGATCAAATCACCAGTTTCTCTGCCAACTCACCGAATTATTTCATATTGCCGGCTTCACTGTTAATTATCATTAAGGGAATTGAAACTGTGTGTTTTCCTTGTGAAGGTATACAACACGATACCATTGCCTTCTCTAAAACATAGGGTCGAAACGCTACTTATCATTTCACGGATAAACAAAAACTAATCTAATTATCAGATGGTCACGTCAGACATGTCGAGTCATGGAATAGAGCGTTTTTATTTATTACCCAACTTTGCCGTTAAAAATAAAACAACTTCAAATTAATACACAATGATATGGTATAAAACAAGTGAGAAGCGTTTCCACAAGAACCGACAGCATAAACTCTTTTCAACGACTGACTCTGGAAAGCTGGAACACTAACTTGCAAAAGCGCTTCTTAACAGATGTCAACAGCTACCGGCACCTTATAAATAACTTTATCCACGACATAAACGAAACCGACAAACAGACCTCTAACCGACCAACTTAATTTGACTAACAGCAGACGGACCTCAAACAGACTTGACTAACAATAGACGAATCAAAACCGATCACTATCTGAGGACGAACTTACTGACGAGTCTTTCAGCCAATTCTATCATGGCTAAACTGATAATTCACTTTCAACTGACCAGATTTCTAACACTATCGACTGACAAATACTGTTTACTTGACTCTGAAAATTACTTTCGCTCAGGTGGTCTAAACGTCAGTCACCAACAATAGTTCTATTCTGAACTACCCTCACTCGGACGATCGACGATCACTGATTACAACTACACAACGTTTTGTAAGCTTCACCTACGGCAAAACAAATTTTCTTTCTTTTTTGGCTATGTACATCGTAGCTAAATAAGCTGTTAACCTTATCATAACTGTTACGAGTCCATTGAGTGTTGCTACCTCCAAGGAACTCACCAATAAATAACTCTTGCACGCCCTGCGTGCCTATGTTTTGTAGACAACTGTCGCTCCAGAGCAGGTGGGCTCCTGCCTTCACCAAACAGCAGGTCACTGAAAAAAACTGGAACTTCGCTCACTTTCGCCTCTTCAAGTCATTGATTTTCTTTTTCAGTAACTTTTCCAGTTCACGATGATAAAAGCAACGACTGGAACAATACCTTAAAGTTTTGATAAAGTTCTTGCTGTTGAGAATAGCCTCGCAGACCTCGCACTCCATAGTATCTTGACTTGTGGACGCACATGGTCTAAAGACATTCGAGTTCTCTCGTTTCGTTACTGGCTCCACGCCTATTGTTTTCGACGAAGCAGTTTTTGACCTTATAAGCGGTCGTAACACTTTCGTTCGGGACACAAAACGTTTCTTTCGTACAGTTGCTTTGCAGATATGTTGTGAATTTTCCTGTGTCAGTTCACCGGTGATTTGACTTTGCCTGGTATTAGTAATGCACTGTCTGGTAGTACAGATTGAAAGTGTTTCTTGAAGGTCGGTTTGTGTCTCAGCATCTCGAGTTGAAGAGGTAAGCTACAACGTCGAAAAGAAGAGCCGTTCGATTAGCAGAGACGACAAGCGTCAAGCGTCACTATCATGCAGTCAATCAATCAATCAATCAATCAATCAATCAATCAATCAATCAATCAATCAACCAATCAATCAATCAAACAATCAATCAATCAATCAACCAATCAACCAATCAATCAATCAATCAACCAATCAATCAAGCAACCAATCAATCACTCAGTCAATTAATCTATCTTTGTTGTTTCTCGAGAATCCTAGAGATCGACTGAGATTGATCGATTAAAGAATCAATCAATCAATCAATCAATCAACCAATCAACCAATCACTCAGTCAATTAATCAACCTATCTTTGTTGTTTCTCGAGAATCCTAGAGATCGACTGAGATTGATCGATTAAAGAATCAAATCAATCAATCGATCTTTCGCCACTTAAAGGAAACTACGTCGATTTTTGAATTCTTTGTTTGCAATCCGTGTTAATCTTCTCCATCCATTGCCATCCTCGTTCCTATAAGGCTCGTTATTTTAACTTTGTTGTTTTTCTGTCGAAGTACACTGTTGTCAGTTAAGTTTTCCTTAAATTAAAGGTAATTTGTACGTGGCCAAAATGAAATGAAATGGTGCGACCGAGCTTCTTTAACGACAATTATATTTTGAACTTAATCAGTCAGCGTTCTATTAAAAGTGATGAACACGACATTCAGAGCCAAGTTACCATATCACTAAACAATTTACCTGGCGTACGGCATTCTCTGAATTAGTTTGAACATTGGATGACTGTTCTTCTTTGATCCACTTGCCATGTAGCGGTTTTCGTCCACCTATTGTCAGGAAAATTGCAATATTAGTTGTAATCAACAGTAACATGTCACGAAAGTGGAGCAATGTGAAAAATGTCTAGAATACTGGTCAGTTAGTCGAGAAATGAGTTAGAATTGTGAAAAGCACTTCAATTAATCACCAAGGAGTGACAAAAATAACGAACATAATACTTAAATGTGCGCCATCAATTTGGCAACAAGCACCTTTTTCATGGTGAATTTTTCCTATTTTCATGCACATCTACTTACTTACGTCCCACTTGCTATGTAGAACACGTATGTATTGGCTGTGAGTGGACATTCAGAAAGAACAACACGACTAAGCTATAAGGATATAACAGGTAACAGCTGCTTGACAGTGTGAGGAAAAAACTAAGAAAAAGCAGTTGATTCACCTGACTTAAACAATAAAAAACATTACTACCAGCACTGGAAGTAAACATAGACTGAGACAAGTAAAAAGTTGCAAGTGAGTCATAGCCCAGTTGACTGTTACTTGTAGAAAGCAGAACGAGTTGTGAAGTCAGCTGTTTTAAGAAGAAACTTTCCGTGTTGAAGACAAGTTAAGTCATGTGGTCATATCTTTGAAATGAGAACCTTACATATGCCATGCTCAGGACTCGTGCACTTAAAGACATGGCTACAGAATTTCAATTTGTCTCTCCATTTTCATTGCAAAAAACTTGTAACAGCAAGTAACCAAAACCCTGTTTCCATGCAGGCATATAGGACATAACATGTACTGTTAAGAGTGAAGTTGGGTATACCTATACCTTGAGAAGTTCCAGTGATACAATGAAGAACAAAGATTGCAACTCGTCTGAATTCTTCAGACTGAAAAGAAACACACGGATGGTTCTTTACTTTTGTAAGAACTGAAGACATTCATTTCTGAACTACGTGAAAAAGGCTTTTGTAAACTCATTGCAGATTCATGTCAAAAAGGCGAAAAAGAATACATTGAATAAAATGATTTTTATGGTCAACAACTCAGGAGTCAGGTCTTGTACATATGTAAGCTTAATTTAACGCAACAGCACAGGAATTTTCATTAAAACGAGATAACAAAGAGATCTTGTTACAGCTTTGTCAAATTCAATTCTAAACTTAATTGAAATTAATCTGGGCTTTGGGAAACTAGTACATCTAATAACAATTTCAGACTTAAACAGAGCCGAACTGACTATGTACGATCGATGCCAGCAATTTATGTCACCATCTACAGGCTTAACTTCATAATTCTTCATAAGTCTTTGTTGTACATTGGAAAGTAAGTACCTGTTCTTGGGTTAGCAGTTCAACCAAACGTTCCACGCCTTCTCTGTCTCTTAGTTGCTGCTGGTTACGCTCTGAAACAGGTATATATCAGCTCAGTTATAAACCCAAATTTTTTTAACGTAACAACATTTTCAGTAGGAGGGCAACTTGTTTTCACAGGTGGACGAAACCTTTTTAAACTGAACTTCTTCATAAGAGAATCTTTCCTCTAGATGCTCAAACAAAAATCATCTTCACAGCCGGCCCATTTGCCTGGTGCCCCACACTTAATGAAATCATTACTGACAGTATGCTTTATATCCTGTAAATACAAACACTATAAATGCTCTGATTGAGTTGTCTACATACCTGGTAATATGGAGTAACAGATAAATAAAAGTTAATGAAATAGCAACAACGACTTTTGCAAGGACATTTTTTTGTTATTGAATTTTTGAGGTTGCTTGTACGAATTTTGCTGTGTTTGCTATTTATCACTGCCTAATGCATCATCAGTTATCAGATTTTAAATTCAGACTGTAGAGTATATACAACTACTCACCACATTGGTCGACACAGATAGAGAGTACTAAGATACACTTTGTTCTGAATGTTTTGGACACTGCATCATCCACACCTGAAGTCTGGCTTATATCAAGACACTTAATGAGTAATGACACGAGTCCAAGATCTGCTGAACTATCTAAGCAGATTCCTGAAATATTAAAAAAAACAAAAAAGGTGATTCGCGTGATGTGATCATTTGACTGCAACTGCCAGAGTCCTTCACCTTTTCTGATTATGTTAATTAGGTCAATTGTTATTTAAACCCTACAAAGGCTTCAAAATTTAAATAACAAAAAAAAAATAATAAAGAAAAATTGTAATGAATTCTGGTAGTGACGCTATTGTGCAAATCTGCTAATCTTTAATAATTGTGTGGTTGCTTTCATCCCCTCTAGCATCAGAAAGCATATTTAAGTTGGTATCATGGTCATCATTGCCAAAGAGTACTGACCTTTTGGCTGTCTTCTCAAAATTTTAACAAAGCATGATAAAATTTGGATAGATCCTGGAGATCCTTTTCCATATTCTTCGATGTCTAGTGTTCTGTTTTAACTACATGCCCAATAAATTTAAGAAACAACAACTGTTTGATGGACAGACATCTTATTGATCATAAAAGTACAATTAAATTATGCCCTCCCAAGTTATCTGCTACACGACAGACTTTTCAGCCTTGTGAGAAACAGTTTGAGCATAGTTTACATTACATGACCTACCATGACCAGCTATGGCAGATCCTACAGTGTTAACAACATGCTCAAGAAAGGGAATGTCTTGGTCAGCTGACTCCTTGTGTTCAACATGCTCTTTCAGCTGATTAATCAATGCGCGCAAGCCTCCCAAGAGACGCAGCTTTGACTGGCATTCAGCTGAGTAAAGAAAGAGGCTGAGGTTTGAGTATGTTTTACAGAATCCAAAAAGGCCAAGAAGTGTAACATAAAGAAAAATAAGATATTCAAGGAATAGCCAGAGCTGTAGCTAGTAACAGGCAAACCAAGGCACTCACAACAGCCTTTTTGATTTTTGTTTTTGTCTGTTTTTTTGAAGGAGGTAAGTAAAACACTGCTAACAAATAAATAAATAAACAGACAAACATATAACATTGGCTCAATCAATTTTTTTGTTCTGGCTATGGCCCTGATAACCCTGCAATGCCAGTAGAGATCTAAAGCTATTTAGTATCACCCAACTAGCATACTAATGCAAATCCTGCATTTTGATTGGCTACGCTACTAGAGGACTATTAGCAATAGTCATCAAGTAGCGAAATTCTTTTGTTTTATTTCACAAAAAATCTTTCTTCAACTTGCATTTGCTAACTTTATTATTGCTTTTTCTGTCCGACTAGCTGGGTGATACTAAAACAATTAGACCCTTCGCCCTCAAGGGCCATGGCTCAATAGCCCATTCAGCTTTGCCTCATGGGCTATGGACCCGTAGCCCTTGCGGGCCGCGGGTCTAATTGTAAAATAGCCACAGTGCTTGCATGGCACCATCTGATTACAGCACTGAATTCCTATTTATATAATGTTAGACCTGTAGTAGATTTTTGTTGTTGTGGTCATCAAAAGGATCTAGCCACAATTAACATGCCTTGGGATGAGGCAAAAAGACAGCCACCAAAATTGAGTTGGCATGGCAACCAACAGTGGATGCAATATATTCCTCCTCTGAAAAAGTGGGATAAGTTAAGACAGTTAAGAAGGAAGAATTTTGTGGTTCATAAGTGATACATTTGCATATCATATTCTTACCATTTCCAGAAACAATTGCTGCCGTTAAGCTTGTTGTTGGTAGAACAATATTCTGCTGGTTTGTTGCTAATTGTAGGATGTTCACTATAGTGGGAAGCACTTTGCAACAAAGCCGCTGATTTTGAGCTGTGAATAACAAGATACCCAATTAACCCATGTTTTCACTACATGCATGCATCCTGCAAGTGGGAGATTATCGTTTACTAATATGTGACTGCTTTCTTCACATACCATTTTGTGGGTTTTGTAGAAGTGAACGTAATGCAATGGCTACAGCGCTCCACAGCTGAAGACAGTTTTCCTCAATTTTATTAAACCAACTTTCACTTGTATCATCACATGAGGAGTACAGCTTATATGTTGGAAGACAGCTCCTATAAAGATGGAATCATATGATTTAATGCATATGACAAGAAACAAACAATACATTTTTCATTTATAGGTATGTAAACAAGTATCATATGCGTACATAGCACACTGGAGAAAACTTTCATTCTGAATCAACATTTTGCAGAAAAAAAATTAAAACAAGCAAAGCCATGCAAATAATTTTCTGATTATCTTAAACTTCATTGAATTCCACACATGCAATTTTTTTTCATATATGTCATACAAGCAACACTTGCATTACAGAACATTTAAATTTGGTACATGAATAACAAAAGTACGAAAATCTCATGATTTATGAGGAAGACTCTTTCATTGGCATTTAAGTGTTAGACTAGTGTTTTTGTGCAAAGAACATCATTACAGAATATGCAAATCACTTCTTTATGGATATGGCCACTGTATGATTTTTTAAAAGTACTTACTTGTATAGTTCACATAAACTATGTAAGCACTTTGTTTCTCTTGCAAGATCTTGTCCTTCACCTGCACAATGGTTAAAAGCAAGGAGAAGACTCTTAAAAAAATAGCTAATTGAATATATATCACACATAGGGAGGGGGAGGCAGAAGAAACCTTATATGAAATTTGTAAAATTGCAAAATAGAACTGAAGGTTTGTGTGTAGGTGCCAGAGTCTTTTCATGTGGTCATGGTGTAAATTCAGTTTCACCCTATGTGCGTCCTGTTCTTTCCTGTGATTTCTGTAATAGCATCTGTAATAGCTACATCAGGCTATAAAAGTAAACTAAGGAGACTCATGAGTTGTTGCATTTACTTTGTATAGGCAGCCTGCTGTTTACTAAAAAAAAATGCACAATTTTTTTCAGGCTTTGTTTCCACAACTACGTAAGTTGTGTACATAACTGGAATGATGATTCTGATCTGTCTTTACAGTATACTTACAATTACCATCACAAATGGTCATTAGTAAAAAAGCAGATGATGTAGCAGCAGGTTTGTTCTTGGCTAGTAAATGTGAACGCAGCAGGTGGAATGTGCTCTTCTTTGTCAAGGTTCTCTGACAAAAACCTAAAAATTGGTAAAAGTTCAAAACAGAGTTTAGCACAGTACATTTTATGTTTTTTGCAATAGTTGTTTCAGGTTAAAATTCAAAATTTTGCTTTATAATTTTTTTTTTCATAAAACTCACCATTTCCTTCTGTGGCCATTGCCAAAGTGAACAGAGCTGACTGAGACAATGCAGGACTTTCTCTGATTTTGCACAGACTGAGGACATACTCTACCCCACTTGATGAACAAAAATAGTCTTGTGCCCTTTCTAGGAAGAAGAGAAAAAGTGCTTTAAACTCTTGAAACACCAAGAGGGATACATTTTGGTAAAAAAAAAAATGATATAAAATTGACGTCTAATGTTAAATATTGCTAATATTATGAAAAGGAGTGACTATATTCATCAGAGAGGTCCTGTTAGGGGGTATCTGAATAATCCATAATCATTTGCAAGTTTAATCCTAGCAAATAAGTTTAATTCAAGCAAATAACCCATATTCCAATTTAGTGAAAAGAAATATCCCCAGTCAATAGTCTGTATCCCTTCTCTAAAAACCTAAATCCCTAACTGGGCCTAGATAAATTTGATCCACTTGATGAGGAATGTTGTTCGTATTTTTCTAAGCCATGGTAAAAACATTTTCTGCTGAAATATTGGAGACAAGTTTTACAAGTTATTACTATAATTACAAATCTATTGTGACTGTAAATAAATCTCAGATCTAGTAGCTGCATTCTGGTCTTAACTTACAGCTATGGTTTCTAATAAGTTTTCATTTAATTATCCTTTTTCATCAAGGAAAAATATCATTGACATCACAGTGACCTTAAATGTTTCTTCCATCCTGCAATTGTATTAAATCAGCCATACCTTTATGGCAGGTGTTTTTACTTCATGTAAGTAGTTGCGAAATCATTACATTTTGTGATGTCTTACATAAAACAAACAAAAAAGCAAACAAACTCTCGCGTGTGCGTAGTACGGACTGGAAATCATCTTCAAAGGAAAAACACATTGCCTATGACACAAACTACATAAGCTCACGTTTAAATGTTCCAGTAAACACGTAAATAAATTCTAATTAACTTACTATTTTGAGAGAGAATTCCACCAAGGGCCCTCAAGGCCTGTTGTTGCTGATTAGGGTCGTCGTTCTGATATTTCATGGACTCTACAAGCAGCTTCAAATCCTCAATCTCTTTCTCCAATTCCGAATGATGATCACCCAGATCATGATTACCAGTATTCATGATACATGCAACTATAAAAATTGTAACATATCTGCAAATATTAAGCAAATGAGTTAGGTTTACATTAAAACATTGTGAGATCTTATCATTTCCTCTGCTTCTGGTCCTACTTTTGGTTAATAGTTAAGTCCGTTAAGTGACAGGAAGGATTAAGGTTTACAAACAAACAACAGAAAACAAAGTATAAAAAAAACTACGCTTTCAAAGAACAACAAAATTACCGGCGTGGTTTTCAGCTTTTTTGTGCAAAAGATGGGCATCTTCCGTCACTAAAACCCAGTTTCTCTCAATCCACGCAATCGTCTCCGGAGTCCCCAGAGAGCCTGGGGCGGGGAGGTAAATTTTAGTGGAGGGGTAAATAATTGGTAATCAAACGTTTTGAAACAAACACCGTTAGACAGTCGAACGCCCCCGAAAGGCCACTCCAGGTTGCTGGGCAACTGTTTGGTGTACGTCTACCAATTTTTAACTTCAAATTCTAATTTTAAAGCTATATCAAATTTTAAAAATTTGTTTTTTCCATAAATTTGATTGATGCTTTGAGAATAACTATTTATTTCCCAAATATACCCAAAAATCACCCTTCCCCCCCAAAAAAAAAAGTAAATAAAAATAAATATTTGCGTACCAAGCCAAAATACGGCCTTCAGGTGTTCCCCCGCCTGAACCCTAGTTCAGCGATGTTCTTATTTTTCTTTGATAAAAATTAAAAGCATCTTTTACTGCTTGTGCTTTTTGTAAATCAAAACTGAAGTAGAAACAATAAAACAGAATACCTCATCGAAAAGTTACAAAAATCATAATTTTCGCTAATCGTATTTACCTTACTGTTACCCAGAACACTGCGCACAAAAAAAGACAGGAAAAAGTAAGGGTTTTTATGTCGTTATTGTCGCAGGCTTTATAAACATGGCACAGTATTATCTTCAGAGAAAGGTGGCGTATAAACTCAGGCAACTCAAATAGTTACAGGAACTGCAAAAACGCCATCTCATTAGAAACGACCGACAAAAAACATGAAAGAGAGCTTGAATTTTGAATACTACCTGCTAAAGGAATGTTAAGAGGGGCTGCCTCCTTATTAACCATTTGATAGTTCCTATTTTCATCCGCGCTTCTGATCTACATGTACATTAGTAATAGCCTTGAGGTAAACAATAAGTTATTTCCATGGAAACGTTTTCAGTACAAGCAGACAACTCATCTAAAAATGTTCAACTTTCCGAATTGAAAGAAATTGCCGTTCCCACTTTGGACGGAATCAGGTCTTATGAAGAGGCCCCTTAAACGTTTAATTGACGGAGTCTATACAAATCAGAAGTTTACTTGGTAAACTAGGAAGCAAGCTAAAAGACACCTTTTCTGTTGACAAAATATTCTCTGGTAATTATGCACTACAAACAAGTCAATAAAATAACACTAATGTATCTAAAAGCAACAAAGCCCATGTCAGGATTTATGGCCAAAATTTTACTGTATGCTCCTCTTAAATAGTACAACATTTACTATTATTGTCTATTAAAACTTCTTTAGCTGGCGTCAAGAGGATTTCGCTGAATAAAGCTGGATCACTTGTTTGGTTCTCTGTGACGCTGTTGTTAGAAGATTCGGGTGGATTTGGTCAATTGTATTGCTCCATTTTTCTCGTACGGTTTAGATTTATCGAACAGTCGAGACAGTTTCCTAGACATGTTCAAACACCATCACGCTATGCACTTAGAAATGTTATGAAAAACCATCTCTTGTGTTTGATAAATCAGTTTTCTTCGCTGATCCGCACTACTGGTCATAAGTCGGCAATGCAAGAAAAGAGTATATCTAAGTTGCTCTTGAAAATCATCTGATTGGACTATGGTGGGAGCGAGGAGTTCAGGATGAAATAGTAAAAAGCTATAAGATTACTAACGATACACTTGTTATATAAATTCCAGTTTACTAAAAGATAACTAATTTAAGAAGCTATGTTAAGACCCAATCCAAAAGTCAACAGAAAAACATTATGTTGCGTTTAGATTGTAAACGATGCATGGCAAGCTTATCATAAAAGCAAAATCCACCAGCTATGTTCATCTGTCAAGTCTAAATGTTCGATTTCGAATTAACTACATTTATTAACTCGGCATTAGACTGGAACTAGCTTGCAATGGAGGCTAATATGAGGGCAGATCATTAAAAAGAGATTAACGCCATTTGGATTTGAAGAGACTCCCCGCATTTGCCTCAGTTGCAAGCTTATTGCAGTTCAAATATGGCCTATTGAGTTCATCCCTTCATCAATTTTCCTTGACAAGTAACAGAGCGTGACAAATAATAAAATCCAAATAAAGATCCGCTCCTTTGCTTCAAAGAAGTAATGTGCTCAGATTTCCCCTGAGCATTTAAAATAATTATACAACTGCTATTCAGTTCCGTCCTTCTGAAATTGTGCTTCTCTCTCCCTTTGTACACAATTTTTTAGAAGATGTTTCTCGACGCTTGTTGCTTTTGAATGTGACTGGTTCCCAGGCACTGTGCTGGGTGCTTATCATGTCGGTCCTTGACTGACTCGGTCTTAGCACTGTGACGTCACTAAGCACACCATTCCCATTACGTGGCTGTCCTTGTTACTTCGAATCGTTTTGTTTCATCTGAACAGGCGAGAAAAGCGTTTGGATGCTTTCCAAACAGCATCTTGATTTGGAGAACTAAAAACAAAAATTGCAGAGTGAGATTTGTAAAAATGTTTTGGCCATGGAAGGCAGTTATCAGAAGGTAACATTGCTCGTAGTAAACTTCAACCCATACTTGACGTATACGAACGGAAATTCTTTCTGTGGTTTCTCTCCTTTGTTATTGGCTAGATGAATACTTTGGTTTTGCCGTTACGACAACCAATTGAAACCTGCTCTTCATCTAATCCACAATAAAAGGCTACTCACCCTATCAAAGCGTTATGAAACTCTTGAAGTTGTTGAGGAGTAGCTATTACACTGCCAGGTACAGATTGGGTTTGAATGGACTGGAGTGAAACTTGCACCCACTTGGATGTCTCCTGAACGTTACATGAATAGACATATAAATTATACCGCTGACTAGCCTTCATTGAAACAGTTAAGGATGGGCTAATACAGTAATAAAGGCTCCAAAGTCAGGAGTTTCCAACTAAAAATAAATTCTGCAGGAAAAAATATTTTTACCCAGGATGCCGTGGATAAGAAGAGTAATTAACACAAAAATAAATTGTAACATCTACTAAAGAACCTCTAACAGTCGAGTAATGAGAAGCAGATGAGAAATCGATAAGAATGACTCGACGCCACTGAAGTTGCTATACAACATGACGCAAATGACCGTAATAATTTTTAATTGGATGATAAGAAAAAGACACTAGCTTTCCTGACTGGTAACCACAAAATAAATAGAGAGCATCTCAACCATGTCAAAGCCACTCACTGAAAACTGGTGCGGGATGCTGAGAAGTTGATTTTACTGAAAACAAACACAAAGACGAAGTCAAAAAAGTCTTACCTCTCGACAGAATGTAAGGAATTCCCAGAGAACTTCAGCAACATCCAACACCATGAAAGATGGCAGGGCACCAGCGCATGCTTGAATCAGACCTGGAAATACACATTTCAAATGTCATTCACGGACTGCTGCCGACAGCAATATAACAAGAGAAAAACAGCTTTTACTTGTGATTATGCTTTGGCCATGAACAGCAAGAATCTTCTGCACTAAGGTAAGCCTCTCTTGAAAATCATTCTGCGACTAAAAGTGAAAAGAAAAGGTGAACAACTTAGCAACTCCTATCAACATCGAAAGAATCAACAGCAAGCTTGCAGTCCAGGGGGACTGGAGAAGACTACAACTTCGTTCAAATGGAGACAGAAGGCTGCAATTGTTAGCTCATTCAATCTAATAATCGTTTCACCCGTGAAGAAAACATGACTCGTAGATTAACAGAACCAATTTGGACTCCAGCGCCAGGGCTAGCTAGTCTGTGTACTGTTATTATGGGTTTACGGTAGGCTTTTGTACATTATTCTTTTGTTTCCCCGATAAAATGCTCCAGCTTAATGCTTCAATTTTCCCACTAAAATGCTCGGTTTCCCCCGAAAAAGTCACTAAAATGCTCGAATAATGCTTATTATACCATTTTTTTAAAAATTAATTTCGGCATTTTTATGGTGTTAACTGTTAAAACTTACAAAAACGTACATGTGTTGCGTGTAGCAACACGTAAAAAAAGTTCATAAATGCAGCTCTATCAGGGTGGCATTTCCGTTTTTGAGAATTTTGAGTTTAGTCTTCATTTTCTCTAATAATAATTTCGTTTTTAGTTTCTTGAAAAAATCAATTTTCCGGGAAAATACCACTAAAATGCTCGAATAATGCTCAATGCTATTGCCTCATTAAAATGCTCGAAAAATGCTAGCATAATGTACAAAAGCCTAGTTGAGGGACACAATTAAAAAGCGCTCTGTCTATTACCATGGGTAATGTTTCGCTTCAAACTACCAATAAACAGGGTTATAAGATACCTTTATATGGCGTGGCTCGCTCATTTCACCTACTGAGGATGGGCTAAGCCTTAAACGTTTCGCAAAACAGCTACTGTTTAACACTGAAAAAAGCCTTCAGCCTCATAAGTTAGTGTGTCGACATAGTGTTATCATTATATGGGGTTTTTGCTCCTTTCTACTTATTTGTAAAGAGAATAACACGGCCAATGAGCCAAGGGGAAAAGCAAATAATACAGCATAATGCATGGAAATATTTCAGTTCAACATCAAGGCTATTTTGAGGGCGGGGTACGCTACGTCTACATGTTAATTATGGCATACCAGTTTCACCTTCTCTGAAGCGCAGTTAATTAGACTTTTAAGGAACTTCATCACGGACAAGTTGGCGTCTCTGTGTTCAAGAGTACTGGCAACTACTGCACAGTGGATAGCAGGGACAGCAACGTCACACTTGAGAAATGCCAGAGGACATTTCTGTAGGCATCTACATGGACACAAACATAAAATACATGAAGAGTTCAGGTGGAATTGAACGTTAAAGAACCTTAATCAGGGTGTTTTGAGTAATCTGTGGCATGTACAAAATTACCTTTAAATTGAAGGAAACCTGAAAGTAGTATTTAACTGAGATAGAAAAACACCAAAGAGATAATAATAAACCATAAAGGAACAATGATGGTTAAGGATGGAGAAGATTGACACGGATTGTAAACGAAGAACTTGAAAAAACACTCCACTTTTTATCTTACCTGCCACATAACCTAAATAAATCATCTATAGTGTCAGGATGTTCAATCATTCCTTTTTCTCGACTCAACAGTTGAAAGGCTGGTCCACAGAAAGCCTGAAATATCGCAGACAAACGTAAGTATAGACCAAATTTATATCTGTTTCGAAATTCCCAACACTTCGACGTACTGTAAGAAAAACACCGACACAAAACAAACAACAGAGCATTATTTGAAGAGATGTTTTCTAAAAGTTGTACTGTTTCCTTTCAGATTCACAGCTCAATAGCCACGCCCAGAGTACTGTGACATTTGTGAAGATAACCGTAGTTCGGAAAATGCTATAGAACGTTTCTTGGCGGTGCTTATCGGTGACACCAAACAAAAGACAGTTATTGTATAACAAGGAACTCAAGCTCACACTGGCAAAGCAGAAATTACTTTGGTTGAAAACACCAAACTCTTGTCAGACCACGAATGTGCACCCACGATAATAAAGATGTAACATCAGTATGATGAATATGACGTAATTAGATTACGTCATACTGCTTTTTTAATCTTTAGATACTGGTGGTCAACAAGGTGTTCATGTGACACATTTACGGGGAAATACAAAACTACTCACGCGTCAGTGCTGAACAGCACCACGACTTGGATAGTTTTATGGGTCAGGATTTAGCTTACATACAACCTTTACCGTATTTACCCGTGTATTAGTCGATCCCATGTATAAGTCGACTCCCAATTTTTGAGGCCAAAATCTAGATTTTTTTTAATTTCCAGGTAAGAATTTTTGGAAATCTTATCTTGTTTTCCTTAGAATTTTCTTTGAGCTGCTACAGATTACAGCAAGTTTCAACGCAAAGTTTTAATAATGGCCTGTTTACAAACGTTTTACCCTGTTAATCAACACATGTTTGTGTGGTGTGTGGGCTTTCTGACGATAACTTTTGTAAAATGCTTACGCACGATGAAAATTTCAAAGCTAACAAGATTGTGGGGTCGTCTACTAAATAAAAAGGTACAAATGCTAACGAAAATTAAGAAGCCACAATTAAAGGAAAACCTCATTCTTATAAAAGAACAATTATGTTAAATTGAATCAATAGTTTCAACAGTACTAACCCTTGTCAAATAGTTAATTAAATACCAATTAGACATTTCCTAATATTCATCTGATATGAATTTACAGATTTGTACTCAGAAACATACCATTGTCATGCCAATAAGTCCAGGAACACATCCAGATTCGTCACCATACTCATCAACTAATATACTGCCCAGGTATAGAAAGCACGAGTGGGGATTGGTACCGTACACACTCACCATCTGGTTACAAAGTGAAGGACAGTTAACATCTAACACTTGATGGACAATGCAGCCAAACACTGATGTATTTATTTTTTTATTTATTTTTTGCAAAGTTTTGTATAGTTATATTCTGAAGAAATCAATTAACTACAAATTCACTTTACCTGTGACACCAAAGGCGAGAGCAAGTTTATGGCTGCTTTTCCAAGGCAGCGAATTGCGAATCTAATACACCTGAAAAACATATGAAGATCAAATAATAAGTATAGCAGAAAGATGTATAACAAAAACATTTTTGTATTGTAATAAAGGGCTAACCTACCTAACTAGTAGACTATAATGAAAGAAACTTCAACAACCAAGACATTTTATGTGCTACATGTAGATGAGTCTTAACTTGTCTTTTTAAATTGTGCATTCTACACGACTCCACAAGCTTGTGGCTTTAATCCTCGCTGTGTTTGAATGAACTTGATTCCATTATATTGTATTGTATCCAATGTACATAACATGAAAGACCATCTTCGACCAAAATTTCTAAAGTAGCGAGTTGAAAAACAAAAATTTCAAAATTTTTAAAAAATTTTTAAAAAAATTTAAAAAAATTTTAAAAAAAAATTTTTAAAAAAATTTCAAAAAATTTCAAAAAAAAATTTTTAAAAAAATTTCAAAAATTTCAAAAATTTCTAAAGTAGCGAGTTGAAAAACACGATGTGCAGCGGAGTATTTTTGACGTACTTCGAGGTGTTTCGATAGTGTGTATTAGACACCGTCATTAAGTGTTTGGCATGTCTTCTTAGTCGAAACTAAAACTAAGAAGAAGACTAAGAGACAACATCGTAAAAATGTCTGCTAATTAAGATCAGATGTCCGAACACTAGCACGGTTATGATTTACTTTGTTCCAACTTGATGAATTATTAATGAGTTTCAGAATGTATTATCAACCTTGTGTGGTTATTCGTTCTTTGAACAAACTGAACAAGACAAACAACAGGCTAAAAACAATTACAGTACAATGCCAATGATAAACACTGTAACAACAGTAGAAGCAGCAGCAGCAATAGCAAATAAAAAAGAATTGTAAGCGAAAGAAAAGGTTTTTTCATTAGTTACCTGCAACATCTCTCAATGATCTTCAGGTCAGCTCGATATTTATCACAGATACTAGACATTATTGGCCACACCTACAACCCAAAAAACAAATCAGAATTGACTTAACTAAGTGAAACCAGCCACAGCAGCTATTTAATTCCACATCGCAAATGAATGCATGAAAGATCGTATGTTTAAAGATGTGAATTTCTGATTGATCATCGAAGTTATATAAACAACTTAAGCAGTTTGGGATTCAAACCTATGACCACTGCGATGCCGGTGCAGTGCTCTACCAACTGAGCCATATCGGATCTGGTATCATTGTGAGCACTACACTTGTATCGCAGGCCTGGATTTTTTTCAGGCTTCAATTCCCCAAATGCTATAAGTTGTGTTTATAACTGCAATGATCAATCATAAATTCATACTTGATTCCACATTGATCTACAGTACGGAATTCCCTACCTCTTCCACAACTGCAAGTGCTGGATGTACCTTTCCGTTATCTACCTTGGGATTAATGTATCTGCAATGGAGCGAGAATTAATTCTCTATGGTTGTCGGCATGTGATTCGTAACTTAGTATAAAGCTGCAGAGTCACGCATGCTCACCTAAATGTAGCTGCTAGTCTGTCTAGCCAAAGAGTAGGGTCTGGATACGAGTTCACAGGTGCTGATAGAATCTTCAAAACAAGAAAAAAA
>OMLO01001724.1_pt1 | contig 17114 bp, 12 predicted proteins | sample 1674811 | NCBI WGS metagenome assembly OMLO01 (sample SAMN06265003, study PRJEB25207) | coral metagenome | isolation source: Coral host | place: Mexico:La Bocana,Puerto Morelos, Mexico | collected 2008-11-13 | reverse complement strand
TAGTCTATTTGAGACCGTGACAGGCAGTCTGATAGTCCCTGACTGATCACAGATACTGGGCGATGTGATGCTCTGCAACCCTTATGCAAGAGGCTAATTTCTTGCACTTTAGAGCTCACTAGATTGCCTCTGGGGTAAATCCATTCCTGGAAGATCCTTTTCTTTACAAGGTCCTACCTACAAGCATTGGTTTACTTTTTTGTCAGCTACATGTATGGCCAATTTACTTAGTAATGCCCAAAAGGTAGCCAAACTCATTATTTTGAGTCTTTGGGCTGAAACATCCCTAATAAATTTCTTTAGATCTTCTGATTGTGTATTATTTTCCTTCATCACAGACAGGCTAACATGTGACTTATATCAAATCAAGCAAACCTACTTCAAGCATGGGGATAGGAAAAGTGATGATCATCATGTTTTGTAAATTTGAGAAAGATAAAGATACAGTGTAATGCAGTCCTTTAAGAGGTGAGTTGATTGGTTTATTGCAGATACCCGATTGTTATAGAACCCAAAGGAAATGAGTCCGAGATAGCTTACTACAGTACAATAAAATCATCAAATAAATTTTACTCTCAAAATTAAAATTTATCTATTCTGAATTTTTTTTTAATAAGGCTAAATGCAATTTAGGCAAAGTTAACCTCGAGCCAATGCGGTCAGCGGTCTCCCCCTCTTAGCGTACGTGACCTGCGGGGGGATCTCAGGGAGCGGGTCGTGCCTCGTGACCTGCTTTGCTCTGGGTCACTTTACATGCTGATCTTTGCGGATCAATAGCTTTGCTGATCGTTGCGGATCAATTGCTGCTGATTATTCTAGTGCTTGGTTCAGGCGAACTGTAGTGGAGTCTTGCTATGAGCATGATTTCTAGTGATCAATTACATTGTATTCAGAACAATGATCGACAAATTAATAGTTCCAGTATTGATTTGCAGCTTCTCTGGCCAGCCTAGAAAGTACTTAAAATGTACTAGCTGTATGTATGAAAGGCTGTTGAGATAACACCTTATTTTACTGTACCTAATTATCATGGTATATTTTTCCCCTGTAAAGGCAAAACTAGTCAGCTGTTGCTGTAGTGCTAAAGAGAGCTCTCATGTTTTACATGGACAGGAAGATGTGCAGCAAAATAAATTAGAGTCTGTGCCTCAACTAGAGGTTAGTCCTTATGCTTTATCAATATTCCTATTGTTGCAAGTGTTGAAACAATAGGAATGATTTGGGTTTTCTTGATACATATATATTAAACATGAGAGACAGTGTTTTTTGGGGGGGATACCCATGCAGGCATGGTGTTTGATAGAACTTCTCAATCGAAGCAAAAACTAACAAGTACATGTAAACAGAGAAGAAGGAAGATCATCAAAATCTATGCAAATTAAGACCCATTGAAAGCTACTGAAAATACGTTTATCTTACCAGACGTTTTAGTGTGTAATATCGCTGTTTATTATCCAACTCTGCTTTGTAGAGTACAAATAACGCGCGAAACGAGTACAAATATCACACGATATTTGTACTCGTCTTATTCCCCCGACCGCGCGAAAGATAAAAAACCTATGGGGAAACGAAAACGTTGAATAATAAATCTCTTATTAGACATTTTAGTGTGTAGTATCGCTGTAAATTTTTACTCATCATTTGTATTTTGACTCGTAAAAATATACAGCTATACTACACACTAAAATGTCTAATAAGATATATATATTTTTACGAGCCATGCAGTATTTTGGCGAGCCCGAAGGGCGAGTCAAAATACAAATGATGAGTAAAAATTTACAGCGATACTACACACTAAAATGTCTAATAAGAGATTTATTATCCAACGGTTTCGTTCACCCAAAATTCTGACTTGCCAAGGTTTTTAATCTTTCGCGCGGTCGGGCGAATGAGGCGAGTACAAATATCATGTGATATTTGTACTCGTTTCGCGCGTTCTTTGTACTCTACGAAGCAGTGTTGGATAATAAATACAGTTACAGTATGTCATTACGCTGAACCCGTGCTCACTTGTATGATCAAATTTGAAATTGGAAATGGCTGATGCTCATGTCTTGAAGTTGATGCACTGTACATTGAAAAAAACAAAGCCAGATGAAGGTTGAATTCTCAGTGATAAGCTATAACAAAGGTGAATTGTTGTTTTAAAGTCAAATTAAGGGTGAACCGTCATTTTGCTTGAGTTGAGAGAAAACGGTTGTTTTAAACTTCACTAAGGATTTATTGTGTTTGGTATTGTCTGCTGATTGATATCGAAGTTTTGAAAAGAGAGCGAAATTTCTAAACAAGGTGAAATTAGAGTAGTTCAGTTGTTACTGTTAAAGCCAGGGAATTCGAATTGATAAATTTTGTGTAAAGAATCACTAGACAATTTCACTTCGATATTTTCCTATTTGTAATGTGAGGTTGGCTGTATTTGAAATTGTTAGAATCCATTGTTTCAGTTCTGCCGTGTGATTGGCTTTCATTGTCTGTGTGGCTCCGGTCGCAGTAAATGCACTGTAAGCAAAATGATGTTATTTTTCTTGGATAATTCCACCCAAGGGGGAAAGGTGCAATGCGTTTAACGCAATGTAAAGTATCAACCCGTTTGACAAGGGTAGACCACAACACTGAGAACTACGGAAGTTTCTAAAATTCCACAAGGCTTTATGGAAAGCTATGTTATAGTAACTAGGACGTTTCGTATTTTGTGTGAAATGTTTTTTCGAAAGCATACATGAAATGCTAGGAATGGGTACTGTTTTGAGAGATGTAGTTTAAGAGCGCAAGAAGATTGCCCCAACTTAACTGGCATCGATTCTAAATGTAGCCATGAAAAACACTAACTTTCGCGCATGGGTTTTAATTTCACTGAGCTGATATCTATTGATGTATCTTGTCTCACTTTATATTCCGTATTTTTCCTTTTAGGTTTCAAGACAAACATTTGAAAGTTTGGCGGAGTCACCGAAGAGCGAAGCAAAAGCAGCTTGAAATAAAATGTCTTAGTATGAAACTGACTGGGATATGTGCTGTGCTTTTTAAGTAGATCAGGAAAAATTCGGGAAAATTATCTTGGATGGAAAAAAAAGCGACGTTTCAAGTTTAGTATTGAACATTCTTAACAAGTCGAAAAAATAATTAAGTCTTTGAGCAGGAAAATTGGCTTGGAGTAAAAAATTGCGCTTTACAAGCAACCGAAAAAAAATTGAAAAAAAAACTAAGTCTTTTGGCGGGAAATTTTTTCTAGGTGAAAGTCATTATGCTTTTAAAAGGAACCAAAAAAAATGGAAAAAAAAACTAAGTCTTTTGGCGGGAAAACTGTCCTTAGGAAAAAAAGTCTGCTTTTTTGAAAGGTGTCTGGTTTTGAGTCAAAAATATACTAAGTCTTTTGGCGGGAAAAATCTTGCCTTGTGCAACTGATTTCTCCCATCAAAATTCAAAGTATATGTTTGATTTGTGGCTAGAATCTGTTCAAAAGTGCAGAATTTTTTTCTTTTTGGCAACCCTACATAGTCAAAAAATAGTAAAAGAGATAGCCTACATTCTGACTAGTTTCCAGGCCCCTTTTAAAAGCGCAATATTTTTTATTCCTTTTGTAAAATTAAAGAAGACCAAAGAGAAATAAAAGAAACAATAGTTTTATTGTTTTGTACTATCAACGTAGTTTACAAGTTTTAATCATGTTAACAGCACTAATTGTAAATCAAACTATTAAGGAACTTGAAACAATAAACTTCAAGAAATTATTTGTAGTAATAACAAGAGTCAATAATTATGTGAGTAACATTACGAAATACTAAGTTAAATTACCAGCAACAGCAAAGAGAATTCTAGAAAAAAAAACTTATCGCGAAATTTCTTATTTGAACGAATACACTAAAATCCAAACTAAAAAGATAAACATACCCTATTTTTTTACGAGCGAGTGTGTACTGAGTATGTGGAAGCTACTGGTAAACACTGAAGTACATTCAATACTCACTCGTTACTTTTTATATCAACTTCAAGTAGGAATTTGCTCCGGTTTTGAAAATAAATTTTCCATTAAAATACGTGATAACATCTTTGCAAGAGAACATTTCTTAGAAGTTTAAAGATATCGAATACAGATTAAGTGCGGATCCATGTTATCGAACGGCATGACGCGGAAAATACAAATCCTAAAATTAATTAGTCTTCACACTGCTGACGGAAAAGACTTTCTTTGCAGCTTAGTTCAAGCAAGCCAAAACAAATCCAAAATTAAATTGTTACAAGATCAACCCTCATAAAATGTATAAATCAACTCGCAGCGGTAAACAAGCAAACAACGATTCCAAAAATAATAAGTTGAGTTTATGTGGTGACCAACGAATTTTTTGTCTGTAGTTTGTATAACATGGATCCGAGTTCGTCCGATTCTACTGGGTATAAATTCTCTTGCCAAATTCCTGTAGGTTTCTTCCAGCAACAGGTGTGAGAAATTTGGCGATACATGGAGACAATGCGATATAATATTAGATACCGATTTTCTCGTCACTTTCCTGCTTGACAATAAACTGGTTTTGTATGTTGTGATTATAAATTGACAGTCGATCATTCGTGGTTTCCAACAAAGTTAGTAGACTAAACTATTGTTCTTTACCAAATGAAGAACATATATAGAAGCGTGGTCTAGAATCTTCCACATAACTGGCGTTCTAAGAATCCAAGGCAAGCCTTGAAAATCCACCAATAAGAGTCGATCAGAATCTTGAGCAAGGCGACCCTAAGGAAAATAAACAAAAGATCATGTCAGTACTTCAGAAACTAAATACATATTGTACTGGACAAGTCTGGAATAACAAATTTTGGAAAGAAATCGTCGCCGATACTTGACACATATATGTGGAAAAGCAATTTGTCTTTTCATCACGTTTCATGATTAAACGGTATTCAAGCTAGGAGCAGATTTGACAGCGTTTCTGCAAGACAGAAACACCAGGATTAAAAAAAAACATCGACTCTCTTTTAGAGCGTTTGCACATAGCGTCATGGCAGCCATATCGATATTACAAAACAATAAAACGGTGGCATGTTGGTGACGGCAATCTTGTGGGAGTTAAACTCTTTTTATGTAAGAACTATATTTTGTTCTAAAAAGTTAGCATGGCTTCTGGCCACGTGAGTGAAAACGCCCCATTAGCAGAGAAATAGCCAATAGCCTTCGTATACTCTGAATTGACGCCTACCAATTTTCACTTTCACTGCGACGCAACTGTTCTAAATTTGAGCGTATCAGTATATCATAAAACCGCCTTAAGAAACAATAACAATTCAAAGACAAGAATGTGGTTGAAGTCTCTCGAATATAAATTGTTTACTTCTTCAGTAATCACGTAGCAATCAATTTGCATCATAATGGTAAACCAACATGCGTGGCCATTTTGTGTTCGACTCATTGAAGGTCGTTCAAGGTCACACAGCCCAGAAGGGAACTAAGGGACTGTTTTGCGTCGATAAAAATTTTTGCTCATACTCGTTGTTATGATGCCGCAGGCCCACAGAAAATAACGTTCTTGTCGATAATAAACGCCGCAGTAAAGAAAGTAATGATTTTTTTTAAAAAATTATAGTAATCATCACGACTATCAGCGTGAGTGAACGTTCAACCTCGTTCCCAAGGGAAAAGCCCTGGGAACGACTACTGAGGTGGTCTTGTTCTGCTCATGTCTTGCACCATGAAAACTAGTCGGATCACCGACCGGCATTATTTTTAAGTTGGCACAAGAAATAAAGTGATTCGACTAAAATTTTGGATAATTTAAACAACTGAAAATTTAGAGTAATCTCTGGGATATCGTAAACTTTTGAGAATATAGGGAACCCCAGAAAGTAATGTCAAAAAGTTGTGGCCGCTAATAAATCCTGAAAGCGTGACCCCTCCGACAGCAGCGACCCACCCTCTCCTCCACCGAATATTGTGAAACCAAGATTCAGTAAGATATATATTTTTCCAATCGATTTATAGTCAGATGAAAGTTACGTACGGTTGCTCCGCAAAAAGGGAAGGTATATATGGTTAATGCAACGAAGCGTTGTGTAATCTGATGTCAATTTGTGCTTCGTTAGTTCATTTTCCGCCGAGTTAGAAGAAAACCAGTTGAATTTTCATCAAATAACAGGAGCGTACTAACAAGAACTTCCTTTCAATTAAAATTGAAAACTCTGTAACGTTTAAATTTAAATTGAAAACTCGGCCAACGCACTGAAATATTATTACAGCAGACTAACAAAGCAGTGCGTCACGAGTGAGATGAGACAGTTTACGGTATTTACAACAAGCCGAGACATCAAGAGCCCACCCATGTCACAGTAACTTAGATTTGAACTTGAACAAGAATTTTGTTTGATGTTTAAAAAACTGAGACTCTCCGTCTTTTGTTCCGTCAGTTATTCCGTAAAAAGAGTTCAGTACAAATTTTGGAAAGATTTCCGTATAACCCCATACATTTGTTATGCATGCAGACTGATTAAGTATGTCTACGCTCTATTATTTTGGAAAACAATAGGAACTCCCGAAGGTATTGATTACAAACATTGAAAATTACTACTTACTGTATGAATAAAAGAGGATTTCATTGCGCGCTGTCTTTTCGCCGATTCTTTTCTTACCCTACCTCCATTCCTCTCTCTTTTTCTCCTCCATATTATCCAGGCTCCTTGCGCATTTTTTTCCTTGGCCCCTTGCAGGTCTCGAACCCGTTATCTTTCGCATACCTCTCGCTTACTAGTCTCTCTTCTACACCACTACACTACGAGGATCAATTGAGAATTGCCCCTCGAAAGCGCACTTTTATTTTACTTGACTCGTTACTTCCGAAAAATTTACATTACAATTTACTTATTCATCTCTTTAAAGCATGTTTCACGCCGCACGAAAGAATGCATTGGGTCCCTAGTGAGTTTTGTTTGTTCTTCGTAGCGTTGACTTAAAAGTGACGTAGAGTAGGGTAGAGGTTCAAGAGTAGGCTCACGGTTACGTTAAGGCCGTTTTTACCGCTGTGTCTTCGTTATCTTCTTCTCGATCGTCAAATGCGCTACCTCTTATGTCTACGATGTCTTTTACTGTTTGTCCTCGTCCTGTGCCTATGAATATGTCTTCCTTTACTCCATAAAAAGGTACAGTCGTTGCTAATATAACGAACATCGAACCTGTCTACTTTTTCTATACGTGGGCTGGAGAACGATTAACGCAGCGAACTCAAGGAATTTCATCGCTAGATGACTGTTCGTGATCGCTTAGCGTTGAGAGAAACCAAATAAAACGCTGCAAACGAAAGCGGAACGGCCCGGAAGTTGCCGCTTTTCTCAAGTAACTGCAGGGGACAAGTACGGGACCAATCGACCGAGGTAAGGAAGGGGTTCATTTCGTTGGATTTTCTTTAATTTACAGAATCAAAATACTCGCTGACCTAACAACATTTTAGAGCTAACCGCAAGCAGCCTTTACTTAGGCCTAAAACATTACTTTTAAAGCATTTCTAAACTAGCGCATAGGCCTAAATTGCTATTATTTAAAGTAGTTTTAGCCCTGTTCGCAATTTAAAAGTATGCTAAATGCGTCCAAAATTATTATTTTTCGTTTCTTTTCTCCGTAATTTAACCCTAAAATGTGAAAATTTTTCAAGTCTAAAAGAAATCGTTTCGTATTTCCGTATTTTAGACATAAAATTGGAGAAAACAAGGAACTCCATTGTTTCGGCTATTGTTTTGTTAAACAAAGGGCTGTGCATAATTAATGTATGGAGTTCTACGGAAATCTTGCCCCAATTTTTTTACAACGTTTTTTGTTCCCCGAAAGTAACGAAGCCAGATAGTAACGATTCGCCCCCCCCCCAAAAAAAGTAACGGGCCCAAAAGGCTGCTAATTCCGAAAGCAACGAGGGTCATTACTTTCGGAAGTTTTACGGTTTTTGAATATTTGAACGTCCTTCATTATAAGTTTGGGAGGAGCTTCAGAATACCCGGCCACTTCATTTACATATCAAAGATTTCCCCCTTCCTTTTGACAAAAACCACGTTCTAACAGAAACAAAGTTCGGCAATTTGCCACAAAATATCATGCGAACATAGTTTTCCTTTTGATCGCCATAGATCCGTGCGGTCCCAACTCATTAAAAATAAGCGCAATCTTTAAGTTTTCCGAGCTCTGGAAGTGGCGATGTTCGCCGCTTAATGAAGGGGTTGAATTCTTAAACTATTCGAAATAATTGTTTTGTTCTCATTTTCAAGCTAATAAATTTTCTGATCAATGCTACATTTATGCATTATAATGACTTAATTTTTTTTATCAATCTCACTGCATGGCCACGAAGATGTACAAGCTGTTTACCTTTGAGAACAAGTCAAATCATCAAGTTAAGTATTGTTTTGATGCGACTTCAAATTTTCAGATCGAACTAGCATTGAAAGAAATTTGTGGCAAACCATAAGAAGAATATATATTTCGATCAGGACACCGAAAGGTTCAAGTTACCTGAAATAATCGTGTCAAGGATCTCGCCAATGGAATCCCGTCCGTTTTATCGTCATTTCTCAGTCCTGCAAAGATGATAAAATACGATTGTATGAGTGATGTTCGGTTCTTTTAGGAATAACTAGGCATACAATACAGGCTTCTCTAATTAGTCTGGTTAGGTTAACAATAACATATTTCAAACAAATCATTTCGTTGCATTGGAACAGGTTTAGATGCTGACTGTGCAAAATGCACGAATATCAAAATCCACTTCAGATATCCTTCCATCGAATAAATACCTCACTGATATCGATAATCAGAGTTCTAAATGTTGACGCTCATTTACGTGTAGAAAATGTATAACTAATACTGTAAAATGACTCAAGTAATTGATCCGAAATGTTACGATTGAAAACACATTCGAGGAAGAAAATTTCCACGTTGCCGCTACAAAATGCAATTCGTACCTTTGCAACACTCAAGACTTCCCACTCGAAGCACGTGCTTGAAAGGTTTGCTCATTTGAAGTCAGCTCTTTTCGCAGATAATTGCAATTCGTAACAGCTCGCAACGAAAGGGCCATCCCAAACTAAGGCTTGTAACTTGTTCCTGGAAATTGGGCCGAAACCAAATTAAAGAGTTGAATTCTTGAGCGTGAAAGGCAGATGTACCGCCAAAGAACAGAACGCAGCAAATGTTTCAACGCATGAACATATAGAATTTGCAATTGAAATTTTCAAACCACTTGCAACCACGCACTGAATGCCTGGCTAAATGCGATTATTTGATTGGCTCCTAGGTGATTTTAAAAAGTGCATTGTATTTAAATTTCATTTGCAAACCGCTCCAATAAAATCTGCAAAAACGTCTGCAAAAATAGTTTGGTTATTAGGTGTTTTTCTAGACCTTTTTTCTACACTAAGGCATAAAAGTTCACTTGATTAAATTTTACATGCGGTATTAGCCGGGGGCTAACAAAAATGAATTTAAAAGGACCTAATTTCAGCACACCATAATCCTCTAAGCGTCTACTTTATTTCAAGTTGGTAGAATTCGGCCACTTTTCTGAAATCCATATTTGATCTATTCGTTTATTTTGAAATTAACACTCGAGCCCTTGATTGTACTGCTAAGTCGCGTTTTGAAGCTTTTCGTTCCTCTTGTAACTGGGCTGTTTGCACAGTAGCAGGACGATACGTATTTTCAAATACATGATCAGCGTAGCTTACAGAAAGCTCTGCAATTAGATTAGCAAATTAAGCAAATCACTAACAAATACTTCACAAATTTGGTACGGACATTTGCTTGCGCTCTTTTTGAACCAGAGAAAACGGTATAAAATAAAGGTGTCCCACGAGAAGACTAACTTTAATTTGGGTTTTTTTATACCAGAGTTCTCATATGCCAAAACAGTAAAGAAAAAAGACCTGAGATGTAGAAAAGAATTGTTCGAGCCAAGGAATAAGTTGGGATATGATCTTTACAGTAAAAATTTCCAAAATAATCAGCTGGAAATTAAAGACTTCTAAAAAAACAAGAAGACAAAAAAAGGGGGCCCAACGTAATTCGAACCCGTTGTCTATTCATATTAGTGAGATCCTCCTAACATGTACAATTGAGCTATCAAGCCACATGCTCAGAGTAATTCTTAAATTATGACTGCCTTTATTCCTCTGAAAAAAGACATAAGATAACATGAGATATATGAAAGAGGTTAGGCAAAATGAAGAACGTGGGGTAATACCCTAGGAACGCAAGAGAACGCATGCGGAAACTAAGAGTGACAGCCAAAGCATAAAGATGTACGGTGAACAAAGAGTACGGAGGAACGCACACGAAAAGCACGCAGTAGCGGATGAACTTTTGGAATCCCGAAGTGAATGGTCGCGGAACGTGGGAGGAATTAACCGGGTCCCTGTGAGGGACACGCGGTTTACTTGTAGCTGGATTTATGGAGAACTCATGGTGTAATGGGCGAATAAGCTAAGCGGGCGAAGGAACGGGGAATGGAGCCGGAATGTTGCAAGGAAACCACCAGGAGTGTGAATAATTTAACCCAAGAGGAAAAGCACCAGGAAGCGCATAGGGAAAATACGGAGTAACAGAAGAGAAAACGGATGAGGGAACCCAAAACGAATGGACGCGAATTGTAGGAAAGGGTCTCAACAGGATCTTCTAAGGAAACGGACTGACTCATCCATGGCTCGTCGTACGAGGTAACGCTGCCAATAGGGAATCCTACGGGAACTCATAGTGTCAAAGAAAAGAAGGCGTACACCAGGTGGTGATGGGGGACACGTCATTGGCAGAACGCGCATAAAATATATCGATACATAAGGGGAATGCACAGAATGGAATGGGTTGGCAATGTGCAGAGAACGTGTATTAGGATGATGCATCTTTCAATCTACGATATATCGCTATGGCGATATTTTGCTAGAGTGATTTATAGGAACGAATCCGTTGCGCGCTGTGGGCTCGGGCATATTTCGCAGAACGATATATCGGCGAGATATTGAAGAGCAGCACCGAAATCAAATTATCATTACAACGCGTCAATTATATGTGCGATACATCGCCGAGGTATCGTCAATAAATATTGCAAGAGCAAAGCGCGATATTTAACGATTATCGTTTGCATCACTTTTCTTTTTTAAAATCCTCTTTTTATACAGCTCAATGTTTCGAAGAAAGCATGACGGACACGACATCGTAAACACACGAGCAATGCGCAAAAGAATCCATAGGGAATACGCAAGGAACGCAGATCCCAAGAAAGAACCCACGCTGTCGAATATAGTAAAATGCAGGGTACACTGGGAGAGCGTACAAGTGAACGTGCATGCATGAAACGTATGGAGCTGCCCACAGCAAATTATCGAAAACATTGCAAGGAACTCGCCAGGAACCCATCGGGAACGACATTGGCAAACGCATGCTAGAACGCCCAAGGGTATGTAAGGCGTGACGGACGAGGAAATACGTGTATTGAAAGCCTGCCTGGGACGTAATGGAGAGGGCAATCTCCGGAAACCCGTGGGGTGACACACTGGTTTGTGTGTAGAGCAACAAATTAGTGGAGGAACGCATGAGAAAGTGACAGAGGAAAGTAAGAGAAACGAAAAGGGAACCCATTGTTTGACGAAGAGAGCACACATGAGGGAATGTACAAGGTGCGTATAGCGTATGGACGCGGGAAGGCATAGCAGAACAGGAAATGCACGAGGGAGGTAAATGTAGTCACCGCCATTATGTAATTCTGCACTCTTCCTTGATGAGTTTAAACAGCTACTCAGTTTAAGTCAACTACAGAATAACCTCATTTAACAACAATAATTTTAATTGTAAAGATAGTGTTAATACAATATAATAGGTAATTACGTAATACAATATTATTGATAACTAATTAATAACTTTAGATCTGTAACTTACAAAATTTGAATAAAATCGCTTTTTTGCCTGAAAATGCTTCACGATATGAGCTTATTTATAATATTACAAGCTGAATAATACGACTTAATAAATGAGATACATCATTTTGCAAGCTATAAATAAATTCACTTTAGGCTATTTCCCTAACGGTTTTCTAAAAATTACCTAATTATTCCCTATATGTTAAACAAATATTCAACTGTTGTTGTTTATAATGGTCTCTTCACTTAGTTACACCTAGCTAGCTCTTAGGACAAAGGCAATACCTTACTAAGGGTCTCGGAGCCGTCAATGGTTGCAAGAAGAAGGCAAACTTAAGTAGCTTCATTAATTTTCATAAAAGCAATTTTTTTTTTTATCGGTACAGAAAAAAACGATTGACTTCTTCAGTTCAGACAGAGACTCGTTCTTCAGGCTGACTGACGTTTCAGACAAGCTTGGTTCAAGTTATGATGAAACTCTCCCTTAATTAATTAATAAGCTTCTAGGAAGATTGTTAGTCAAAACAGGTTTCTTACTTAGCCAGCCCGGCTGGACAGAAGATCAGTGTCAAAAAATAGTTATTTTATCAACGGATAGTGAAGTAGAGGGTAAGGAAAAGTTATAATATTATAAATCGTAACTGATAGACCTTCAGACACCTAACGCCTTTTTAGCAGCATAATTCTGAAATGGAACAAAAACGCAAAAATTACAAAACAAGTATGGGGTAGATCATGTTAAAGAAATAATTTTGGTAAACAATTTGTTATTATACTGCACACAATATGAGAAGAAACCCTTTCTCCCAAAAAGACCACGGGAAAAAATCTTCACAGATTTATAGAATAAAACATAGAAAAGAACAGAATGATATAAAGAGACGCACAATTTTTCTTGCGGTATTTCGGTAATTTTAATCTCGAAATCCGGTATTGCGGTATTCTCCGAACCTGTGGGATACAGTATTTTTAGTATTTAGGACGGTATTAGAAATTACCCTCTTCCTAGCCTTTTCCAGTTATCCAATTGGACGTTCCCAATGAAAACTGCCGAGGAACACTGCTACTCCTTGTTTCGCAATCAGAAAAGGGTAAGTTTTTTGTTAATTATTAGCCAACACGATAGTGGATGTTACTTATTGCGGTGTTCAGAACCCCCCAAATACCCCCTCATCTAATTTAAGTCTTCAGCACCATTAAAATCCACAAAAACCTTTCACTGCACTAGTGGAATTTTCCGTAAGTGTCTAGGCGGATTTATAAGGACTTAGACAATGCTCGTAAGTGTTTCTAAAACAACAAAGAGGGCGGTCTCAAGATGGGATAGCGTTATCTTGGCATTTTAGTGGAGTCTGATTCAGCAGAAGATCGCCGGGTCAAATATGATTTTTTTCTATCGCGCTCTCAGTCAAGACTCAATGTACTTACCGGAACACTATATATGAATAAGAAGATTATCAAGATCAACAGGAAAATAATCAACCATTTTATAATAGTCCACTTGCAGTTTTTCCAGATGATAAAACGTAAAGTCTTGAGCGGAGACAGATACCAAAGAAATGAATGATTTGGACGGCTGCGGATGTAAATAAGTAAAAAAGAATAAGCCAAATATATAAATGTATAATTGCGTGACACCGAAAATTATAAGATATATTATAAAAACAAGTTGAGTCAAAGCACAGAATACTTGCTTTTGTAAAATAACTGAGAAATGATCCAAAATATAAGTATTATAATCACATCACTCACATGGGTTTATCGAGCTTGGGATATTGATTGGGTTCTGACTGGCCCAAGCCAACAGGATTCTCTGAAGCTTCTTCTTCGTTCAGAATCTCCAAAGTCATTTGTACCTTACCCTATAAGACAGAAAGATAACACGGTTTTTGGAGCGGTTTTTTTCTCGACTGTGGCAAGTAATCCGCATTTGCTCTGTAATAAATCAATTCCGAGAGACAGTGTTTCATCAGGATATCCAAAAACAGAAAAGAGAAATACGCCGCAAATCGGATTATTTTTTACACGCAATTCGAGGTGTTTGGATAGCCAATGAAAAACTGTCTCGAGTGTTAGGTATATCTACTCAATCGAAACAAAGCCTAAGGATTTTAGGGAGAAATCAAAGTCGTCAAAATCTACGCGAATTAAACCTACTTCACAGTCACGATTTACTTTGTTTAATTTGATGACTTGAGCCTGGAACTTCAGTTTTCCATCAAGGCAGAAGTTAAACCGGAGCCAATCTTGTCTCGTACGTACAGGCGTTCCAGCGCTTCGTTCCAGTTAGATTCACTAAATTCCTTCTCTGGATTGTCTGTGTCTTTTAATTTGCGATTAGCAAGAGTGATTACCAAATTGATTTCGCTTTAACGACTCCCAGTGGAAGACTGCTCTATTGAGGGAGTGTCTCAAAGCCAAATCTGAATAATGACCAGTCACAACAAAATCGAACAATACAATGAACCAATAAGAACGCGAAGCAGTAACCGAGAAACGCGATAAAAGAAAACAACAAAATCAAAACCAAGAAGAATAAGTATCAATGTCGAGGTGATATTGGGTGTTTAAATTAAATTTCGTTTAATTTAAAAGACAAATGCGATATCCGTGTGGAAAAAAGTAGGTGGATCTGTTTATTTTCATGAACTTCTTTTAATAAAAGAAGAAACCAGGAAACGATGGGCACTTTTTTCAGTCAGTTTGCTCTTTTCCGAAAATTGCTAATGACAGTGCCTCGTCAGAAAATATATTGCCCATGCCACTTACCGTGATTTTCTCTTTGTCATAACAGGCCCACCAGCCAAATATCCACTGTTGAATGAACAAATCTACGAACTGGTTATGTTTCCTGGGGTCCCTGGTTCCTCCACAATGACTAGGTTTAACACAAGGGCGAACTAAGTGGGACAGATCCAGCTCCAGGTCACCTAAGGAAAAGAATTGTGGTACATGAAGTTTAAGTTTATTTTTCAGTACTTATGTTAACTACTGAGTCACGTTGTTTTTTATGGAGAGTGTAAAGGGACTATAGGGCTGTTGTCCCCTTAGTATGTGCTTGGTAACGCACATGCATAATCAGCGTTACCTAGTCCACAAATTAGCCAGTTTAGTTTTAGTTTGAAACCTGATAAGACAAAGACTGGATTGAATCTTTACTGATATAGGTGTATACAATACAGTCTTACCTATAAAGTCAGATCTAGTTATCCTGTCTTTGTCCCAGATTTGCACCTTCAACAATGGCGGTATGTACTCATGTCTCGAATGACTACTCAAACGATGGACCTGATAATAGGGAATTCACGTTAAAAGCTTAAGATTATATATAAGGGTACGGGCAGTTTATTACACAACCCCTGTCAGGGGCCTGGTTGCAAGACCTACTCGAGCAGGAAACAAAAGTGTCATAAATAGGCACGTAAAATTGAGAGAAGAAGGGAGGGACCTGCATTTACATTATTAACAAAGTGGGAAGGAGCTAGGCGCGGCTCGTCCTCGGAGTCGGAATCCGCCATTTGATGCTCACAAAAATTTTATCTTGCCCTCTTCTGATATTAATAAATATAATCCATCATATATTTTCGCTCACACGCGATTGGTCTAAAAGCGTCATGTGACTGAATCCCAGCTAAAACTGGGGAATATCCGAGTAATATTGCCCAATTTTAAAGTATGCGCGTGTTGCGTAAAATATTGAAGGAAAATAAACACAATAGCCTCGAGTTAGCGCGACAATATGCTCGGTTATCTGTCTTGAACATTATCTTTTCCTCAAGACCCACAGTTTTCCTTGAGTTATGCTCTAGGAAAACTATTGCTGAAAATTTGTTCCTTCCCGAGAAGCGAACAGTTTTCCGAGAGTGCAGCTCGAAGAAAACTGTGAGTTTTGAGGAACAGATAATGTCCAAGGGCATACTTTTGCTTGGTACCAAGTCAGCGAGAAGACTCTGCGAAACGGTGACTTGATTTAAAGACAAAGATAACAGATTGATTGATGATACAACAACTCTTACCTTCTCCTTTATGACTATTTTCTTGTCAATTGGAAGGTATTCGAAAGGAAAAACCATTCGCCAGTTGAAACTTCCGTTACCGTCTAAGGATCTAAAACAAGGTGAAAATCAACCCCGATTTTAAACGTTGCGATCGTCGGCTATGCGTATCTGTTTTGAAAAATAATAAATCCAATTGCAATTATTTTTGCGGAAAGTACTTTTAGCTTTAGAAATACAAAACCTAAATGTTCTGTTCTGCTCAATTGCATTTACAGGGCGCTTCATTTTGATAAATTGCTGATACTTGCAAAAACTAAAAATCTACGTAAAAAGGTGTAGGTGATGGTGGTTAATTTCTGCACAGTCGTGCACAGTTTTTGCAAGAGACGATCTATTAATTTATATTTGTAATGCAAAATAGAAAATCAATTCTCCGGCAATAATCTTAAGTAAAAACCAAGTAGATTCTCCAAAGTTCAATAACTCTGCCTAGACCTTTGCTAATATGCTGTATGAGGTAACTTGAAATGGACTTACTGTTTATAAAATTTGCTTAATCAGTGTTACTATTTCAGCTGATTATATCTTTAATTTTCTACACAATAAATTTTTCCTTACCGTTCGTGTACTGATGTCCTCTGTTCTTTTTCGATACCAACGATCCAGCTATTTTTAGCCGATTAAACAAAAACATCAATTAAGAAAGGAGTAAGCGTATCTTATCTGAGTAGTTTAGATGTTATATTTCTAAATGAGCGCCGTAACTGACCAACTTACGCTTTTACAAAGATGTCGCTCATTTTCTCGCCTAGGATAGACTGCTCTTGCAGGATAACATCCGTTGTACTCCAAATGACAACACGCAATTGATACCTAATACATGAAATAATAAAATAAGAGAATTGCACCACAACAATTAACTTCAAATCAACAAACATCATCAAAATCGAAAACAGCAACATAAGAATAACAACAAAATGGATTACAATTCAAATTACTACATTCAGTAAATAATAAATTCAACTTAAAATAGAATATTATGAGATTCGTACAAGTTATAGAACGCTTGAAGTGGTATACCATAGAATATCTCTCGAGCCACTTACGGTAGATAACTCAATTAATGCAGTGCACGATAGAAACGTTCGGTGTAATTTATAACTTTAAGGGCGCGTTCGTTTGGGATCAATCCGGAATAAGAATAATTGGAATAATGCAAATTAGCGTTTGTTTGGGAGC
>OMLO01001723.1_pt1 | contig 17117 bp, 8 predicted proteins | sample 1674811 | NCBI WGS metagenome assembly OMLO01 (sample SAMN06265003, study PRJEB25207) | coral metagenome | isolation source: Coral host | place: Mexico:La Bocana,Puerto Morelos, Mexico | collected 2008-11-13 | reverse complement strand
AAACCAACACAAGAAACCGCGTTGGCCAACCAACACAACAAACCAACACAAGAAACCGCGTTGGCCAACCAACACAAGAAACCGCGATCTCCAATGAAAGGATGATTTACATCTTATCTGGTATCGTCTTCATTCTGTTGTTGGTGCTATGTTTTATTCTAGGTTTCTGGTGCTACAGACGGTCTCATCACAAGCAAATCAAAAGGTTATTCACTGTTGTTGTTAGTAATTACGATGAAACATAGTAAATAAATTGGTTATTGCAAAGCTGGGACAATTAACATGAGATATTCTGAATGTTTTACCATTTTACAGCTAAAAGCTGTATGTATAAGTTAATTACAGCCGGTTCCATTCTCAGCAGGCACACTCTTTTGACACGCAATGGAGACCTTGCCTCTTTGTTGCTTAAATTTATTCACCTAAATAGCAAAGAAAACCTTACTATTACAAATTGACCCTACATATAACATATCCGTACCACAGGACGAACATAGTTTAACTTTGAAATGTGATGTTCAGACAAGAAATCGGATGTGAAATGATTTGGTAAAATGATGGGAGGCGCAGTGATCCACTGGTTAGTTAGGGGAGCAGTGGGAAAAACAGAGAGAGAAAAAATAAGAGAGGAGTGTGGTACGGGTAAGTCAGAGAACAATCTTTTACTCCTCGCACCAGGCCCCTCTCTACTTCTTTCGCTCGCCATTTTTCGTGCTGCACCTCAACGAACTTTGCGCGTTGGACTCGAAATCTGCTAGCGGTCCAGGTTGGTGCGTTGGCTGGGGTTTCTGTTTTGTGTTCCTGAGTAAGAAATATATTTGGGAATCTCTCAAGCTCGGGATATTTTAAAATGGATGACGCCAAAGTGCCAGGTCAACCTGAGGAAATGTGCAAAGGTAGCCTGCAATGGACTAGCATGTCATTTAGAGGAAATAACAGGACAGCTTCGATGGTATATGCTTAATTGCAGTCTTTACTATTAGAAAACGTGGTATCGAATTTGGAACTTACAGGCAGAATGGCTGGGTTTCATCGCCAAGCTCTAAGACATTCATCTTTTAAACAGCAAGATTTCGCTAAAATAGTAGCATACTGCGCTATACTACTTGATAACAACTCTTTTTGTGCTTAAACTATTTTCACATCGTTCCACAGATCAACTCGTTCAGCTCGCGAAATTATCCCGCTAGACAAGTGGGAACTTCTTCCCGAGCAAATAGAATACCAGGAAGAGCTGGGACGAGGAGCGTTTGGTGTGGTTTACAAAGCAACTCTAAAGAGACGAGTTGGAATAGAAGTGTTTGAGACTGGAAAGACACTGAAGCCCGAGAATCCATGCCAGGTGGTTGCAGTCAAAGAACTGCAAGGTAATTACAATCATCATGCAAAATCATGTATAAAAGGGCGAATCGTTACACAACTTGGGTAGGTCCAGTGTCTTTAAAATACATCTGAAAGAGTTTTAAATTCTCGGTGAACGTGCTTGGTCTTTTGCCATCAGATCGCAAGCTGTGTCTCTCCAGTCTAAAGCTTAAGGTGATATTACGAACGACAAAACTGAGCCATTTCCCTTTATGGTGTGAATATGATTAAAACTAATCATCTGTCGCCTGTTTTTATTTTATTTTCATATCCCATTATTCCCAAATTGGACAGCAGATAGTCCTGAGCATGAAACGCAATTGAATTTCCTGTCGGAATGTACTCAGACCGTGACTGAAGCAAAGCCTAATATATGGCCGATTGATTTTTGAATCTGGTTTTAAAATCTTCTATTCGTAGCAAATAGGAATTTAACTACATCATTTGTGTTTAGATGATTCGAGCAAAGAACAAAAAGAAGAGTTCCTGCGGGAGATAGAGCAGATGAAGCTGTTGGTTGCACACCAGAATATTGTGTCCCTGGTTGGTTGTTGCACTTTGCAGGAGCACAAGTTCCTTGTGATAGAGTACGTTCCGTTTGGTGATCTGTTGCAGTGGTTGCGACGCAGGAGACGATCGGTAAGACGCTTTCCAAAGGAATATTTAATCAATTTGATGTTGCCTCAAGTGTTTGGTAATAATTGATTTAACGGTGGGGCAGTGATGTAGTCCTTCACGAGACAGTTCGTGGTAATTATATGGGGCTCTTGGAAATCTATCAAAGCTCACAGTTTAACCTGCAGCTATAGGATTTCTGTTACTAGATGTCTCCCAAGTGGGCTGTGTTGGGTTCTAAATATAACAAAATTTCCAGTCGATAATGTTCAGCTCTCATCTTGAAACTTAATTACTTCCACGTTTAGACCAATCGTGCTAGTTATTTATGACCTAATCGTGTTCATTGTACTCTAGATCAATCGAAACCAAGGCACTGATGTTAACGAAGAGAAGAAATGTTATGAAGAGAAGGAAGTATTCAATGCTCAAAAAGAAGTGAGCGAATGTGACCAAGTAGGTGCCTTACATTAAACGCTATTCTAATCAGATCTGTTTAGGGCTTCAAGAACGTGAGTGGTGTGATGGAGTGGCGACCAAAAGTTCTGAGGCCTTTGACTTCACCAGTATGTAACTTGAAGGATGGGGAAAGTTGTATAGTGTATCTAGTGTATCTGCAATCAAATATTTAAGGCTTTCAGAGAAAATAACCTTTCAACTGATATGTCGCATAGCTGACTGCCAGGGTGTATTGATCGGTGAGCAGGGATTATTGAGAGAATTGGTGGTGCAGGATTGGATGAAGGAAGGGAGGCAGGCAGGCAGGCAGGCAGGCGGGCAGGCAGGCAGGCAGGAAGGAATGGGGGAAGGACGGACGGACAAATGATTGAATGGATTAAATGAACGAACTGACGAATGGGCGAGTGAATGAAAATATCAATAAGAATTAAAGTATTTAACTTTTAATGCATATTTATCAGGGAGAACAAGACCTTCAGGCTGAAAAACGGGCCTTGGCTATTTCTGGTGGTTTGCAAGTTAACAAAGAAATCGCCATGTCCTCTGGACAGCTTTCTCAGGTAAGAAACAGCTTGAATACCACTTAAGAATATATTATCATTAATCTCCAATCTGTCGTTATAATGCTATTAGCCAAATATCCTCTTCAAATTTGTTTTGGAAAAACGGTTGAGCCCTGACGTCAAAATTTCAATAGGAAAGTTTAAAAGAGTATTTCATTCCACGTGAAAAGAAAAGTTGACAGATATAAAAAATATTAAAACGTGATCATTTTAACTGCATTTAAATAGCAGGATGGGAGTATGGATAAATAGCCAAGGACATCCCATAAAAGGACGAACTAGAGCCTTTAGATGGTTATTTAAATCCCGGAGATAAAGGAGCTATCCCCTTCTACTCTCACAAAAATTTACCCAGTCTTTGAACTCCCGCTTTACCTCACCCTCCCCTCCCCGCACCAGCCTAGTCCGATGTAACTTTTCAGCTCTGACCTCTTGACGGAATGTAAGGTTTTAAAATCTCTCCCTCCTTTCGGGTATCACTCCTCCTATTTTTGTTTTTGTTTTTAAGAAGAGACAGATTTTGCATTAAAACAAAAATAAAAACTGAGAAAAAAAAAAAAAAGAAAAAAAGAAAAGAAAAAAACAAAAAACAATTGTACCGCAGCGCAACTTCGACATATTACTACAAATGTTTTACAATCAATATAAGAAAACCTAACCAAGTTTAGCTTTTTTCAGACGCTACATTATGTTTGAAACAAGCACCACAATTTCTATCCTGGCTTCCCTACTCAAAATATGAATAACGAAATAATTTACACACGCTTAGTTTACTATCATTACTTGTTAGGTTATGTTCTTTTTTTCTTGCCTTCTTTATTCAGGAAAGAAGCAACGATTTACTTCCTCAGGAAAACATCGTATTGATGCCGATACCATCGACATCAAAAGAAAACAGCAACGCTGTCGCCATATTGATATCAAGTGGAAGTATTGATGATGACGACAACAAAGAAGACAACTTCCTTGATCAGGAAGGAATGGAACTGCTGCCGATGCCATCGACATCACAGGGAAACAGCAACGCTTCCGCCATACTGATATCAATTGAAAATATTGATGATGATGATGATGATGATGATGACGACGACGACGAAGAGGAAGAAAACAGTAGCGGTTTTCTGTTTCAGCCAAAGATAGATCTGCTGTCGATACCATCGACTTCAAAGGGAAACAGTTACGCTGCCGCCATACTGAAATCAACTGAAAGTATTGATGATGACGAAAACGAAGAAGACGACTTCCTGGATCTGGAAGGAATGGAACTGCTGCCGATGCCATCGACATCATAGAGAAACAGCAACGCTGCCGCCATATTGATATCAAGCGAAAGTATTGATGATGACGAAAACGAAGAAGACAACTTCCTGGATCAGGAGGGAATGGAACTGCTGCCGATGCCATCGACATCACAGGGAAACAGCAACGCTTCCGCCATACTGATATCAATTGAAAATATTGATGATGATGATGATGATGATGATGACGACGACGACGAAGAGGAAGAAAACAGTAGCGGTTTTCTGTTTCAGCCAAAGATAGATCTGCTGTCGATACCATCGACTTCAAAGGGAAACAGTTACGCTGCCGCCATACTGAAATCAACTGAAAGTATTGATGATGACGAAAACGAAGAAGACGACTTCCTGGATCTGGAAGGAATGGAACTGCTGCCGATGCCATCGACATCACAGAGAAACAGCAACGCCGCCGCCATATTTATATCGACTGAAAATATTGATGATGATGACGAAGAAGAAAACAGCTTTACTACTCAAAACCTGTTTTCATTTGCTTGGCAAATAGCAAGGGGAATGGTAGGTATTAATACAGCTATTTCCAAATGAGATAAAATGTAAAGATACTTTCTAGTAGTGACTCTCGACCTCCACAAGAAAAGTTTTCTAAACAAATCATCTGAATGTCCGAGATGGATCTTGCGTGCCTCGTTTAGGGTAATTTCAAACACCCTTAATAAGACTGAATACATAGCTTACAAAAAAGAAAAAAGTATCATAATCTTTATTTCTATAAATAAATTGTGCTCTTTTAATTCTTTCATGATTTTTTAGAATCATCTCGCAGGGAAAGGCTTCATTCATCGTGACCTTGCAGCTCGTGATATTCTGGTTGGCAGTGATAACCGAGTCAAAGTGTCAGACTTTGGGTTGATGAGACAGATATACGAGGAGGTGTACGGTGGAAAGAATACGAAGAAGCTTCCTGTGAAATGGATGGCCCCAGAATCAATTAATGACAGCATTTACACCATCAAGAGTGATGTGTAAGTCAATCTTTCTGTGTGACGGCAAAGCCTTTTCCTTAACCCTCAGACGCACACATTGAAAAGTGCAACTTGCCCTTTCAAGGATTTAGCATGTATTATCGAGTTATGATACGCAGGAAGTTTGGAGAGCACGAAAGAAGCGTAGAAGTTGCTCGTGGGGCAGCTTGTCATTATAATACAAGGACAAAAAGAGGAAGCCTTAAAATCTTAGTCGTGTTGAGTACATGTAATTACAAAACAGCACTTATTGATGTTTTATATTTTCATATAGCTGGTCCTTTGGCATAATTCTTTGGGAAATGGCCACCATGGGTAAGTTAAACAAAAACTATTACTTTTTCTTATTTATACTAAATTCTTTCTTCCTTTATTTCTGAAATTAGCCATTACTTTCTTATGAGACTATAATTTGTGGTTGATGTTTTCTCGGTTTGTTAACTTACCTTTTTATGACTTATTATTTTTTTTTTTTGATGCATTTCAGGAGGTGTGCCGTATCCCACGTTAACCAATCGAGAGCTGTGTGGACTTTTGAAGACTGGTTATCGCATGGAGAGGCCTGATATGTGTTCTGATGAAGTGTAAGTGATTAAATTAGCTTGGGTTCAATTATCTTTCCAGAATACAACTGATACATGAGAACAAGCAACTATGTCAAGAGGCAACTATCCTAACAATTGTTAATGCTGCTGCTAACATAATACAAGAGGCACACATGAAGGCAACAAATAGCGCTGAAGAACACATTCAACCTACGGACACTTCAATTCGCTGTTATAAGAACAACCAATGTTATGGACCAGAAGTTTATCACTTTCCAGTGGCTTAAATTGAATTACCTGGAAGTACATGTATCAGTAACATGAACTATACACATCCAAATTTTCACAAGATTTGTCTAAACCCTTGCAATATTGCGATTTAGCAAATAGCCCAAAGAAAACATGCGCGCTGATTGGTTTGAAATCGTGTCACGCATAGAAATCTCGAGCGAATAATCTAATTGTTTCAGTATAAATCTACTAGTCGTTCAAAACTTCAAGTTATCTAAGTCCTCTTGACAAACACACCGAAAACGCCAAGAAACGGCCGTCATTTTGTTAACAAGGGTACACTGCTACGCTACTCACTATCTGATGGCATATAATGATGGCGCTAGCAAAGAGAATTTACATTTTGCTGATCAAAGTAAACGTCAAGCTTTTTTTTCGGCTTCTTTCCCAAACTTCCACTCGTGTTTCTATAACTCGATGGAAACACGGTAAATGTTTTCTATTAAAGCATGGATCGGAATTAAGGTTTAGAGAGGTTAGTAGGGGACAAAGAGCGAGAAAAGAGTCACAAATTCAATAGTAAAACCTAATAAATACTAATACAGTGTAATTAAAATTAAAATTGCTCTAGTTACAAAATTTCCTTATAAACAACTAATCAATGGCATAGCTTATCATAAGATTCACTGATGATACATTTCTAGGCGCGATCCAGGATGCAATACGTCACGTTCATTTCACTTGTTTTTTTCATTATTTTGGATCACAATTATTTTGTTTTTTTGCGTGTCTTGCCCCTCCACGCACCTATACAATGTCGAGAAACTGATTTAGCGTTGTAATGTATTTCAAGTTGCTTTGACAAATATGGCACATTGATCGGGTTTGTTCCGCAATGCAGTCATTTAACTTTTTGTCATCTTCTTATCCATGATAGATATGAACTGATGTCTGAGTGCTGGAATGAAGATCCATCCTCTCGTCCCAGTTTTTCGGAGTTGATTGACCGACTGGAGGTGTTCATGACGAGGAATGTACCATATTGTGACTTGGACAAGCATGATGAGACACGCTATTACTACAACGTGCCCGTTATCGCTGATCAACACAGCGGATAAGAAAGTGACAGAAAGGTCTACAGGATAATGCACTATGGACGAGAACTTTGAATTTTAAAACGCCATATTTAACTTGAAAAAGAAAAAAAAAAGACTATATATGCATGTAATCCAGACTTCAATCCTAGACAGACCTAGTTGAGACAAACTCAAGAATTGCGCAGATAACCATCTTTCGTCAAATACTACAACCAAAAAAATTATAAACCTTGTGCTTATCCATTTCTTAACCCATATTTGTTCAATGTTGTTTTAAAATGTTGCTAATATACGAGAAGTAATTTTTTAGATGAAAAGAAAGGAAAAAAACAACATCGTTAAGGAGGAGGAGGAGGGAAAGATAGAAAGGTAGCTAGCCGTTAATAGATTTTTCTTGTCTCAGCAGTTCTATCAAGGACGGTTATTTAACATAAAGAAGTAAAGTTATGAAATAATTTGAAACATGTACCCATGCCTCGATGTGCTAGTTGTGTAGGATGCTTGAAACTGAACTCGGAAGCAGTATTGAAAATGGAGGCGCATTAATCATGTTAACATTGCTAGCTGCTGGTTGCCTAACCAGTTGGCTATTGACATTAGCAAAGATAAAAAGCTTAATTTGAGACTGTTACATATCCTGTTGTAGCTAATTGTCTGCCAATATACTAATTTAAGCTTAAATATTAAAATATAAGTTAATGTTATCTGTGTTGAATCTGACTTTATTTGTTTGTGGTTGTGGTCGCCATTGAATATGCGTGGACTGGTGTGAGGTCTGGAACCAATCAGATACGAGAGCTGGAACAACCGACGACCATTGCAGTAATTTGTATAATTTTGATGAACTGAACGCTATTATAAACAGTGCAGTGCAACTGGGATGAACAGCAGTGAACTCACAGGGGGCAGTTAACAAACAGGGGGTAGACATGAGAAAGGACGCGGGAAAGATAAAAAGAAAAACAAGTGTGATGTGCACAATGTTCGACACACAGTTAATGGACCAGAGTAGGCATGACTGAAGGCGCCGGGAATCTACGTATGTAGATAAAACGAGAACTATCATTGAAAAAAAATGGCCACACTATATCTCTCCGCGGTTTGGCCAGACTGGAAGCATTAGCGCAACTTGAATTTCTGGCAGGAGTGAAAAGCCCTCGTGTTGGCAAAATAAGAGGGTCTGAATGGGGAAGGCGGGGGGGGGGAGGGGTAGGAGGGGCGCAAATGTTAGTTATCAGTTAAAATTTTGATTGTCTATTTGTCAGTTGTCACTAAAGTGGCTGTTACTAATTAACTGAAGACCTAAAACCTCTCCTAGGGCAGTTTCCTTCTCCCCGATATTTTTGAGGGGATGTACATAACCTACACAATGATCCGATTAAAAACTATCATATAATGCGTACTATTCGGGAATAAGCAAACAGGTATAAAGCACAAAAATAATTGTCAATAATTATAAAGATCAAATCGGGCCAGATCGAGGTAGATCGTAGTCTCCTTCGCAGTCGTTATTGGGGTCATCACGCAACTCTTCTTCCCACTAACAGTTAGGGGAGAGAAGCGTTGCGTGACGACCCTAATAACGGAAGGAAGGAGACCAAGCAGATAGAACTTTAGTCGTAAAATTACCGTAAGTGAAAATGTATCCTGTTTACTTGATCTAGCGTTACGCGTACATAACATTTTTTTGGTTTGGCGGTGGATTTCTTCGTACTAAACAAGTGACACGAACCTCATCCCGATACAATCGAGACAAAGCTCTACCCATTACTACCCAGGAGTGCCTCGGTTCCCGCTCGGTTCAGACCAGAGGTTCAGACAAAATACACTTCCCAAGAGATGAATTGAAATAATAACAAGTTAAAACTAGGTTCTTCTACGAATTATTCATATGTAGTTGCTGACTGGAGTGCGAAAACACTAAATGAAACCTAACAACTAGGGATCCGCCCCATGTTTTGCCATCCGACCTGCATCCGACAAGCTCGCAAAGTCAAGTTATTTTCGAACGCACTGAAATGCGTTATTACAGGCTACCCAAACACCAATGAATTTCTTTCCAGAAGGAACGAGGACGGAGGCAGGATCCACTCACAACAGTCTACCACTAATATATAATCCGTGAAGGGTTTAATGAACAGAGATCAAAATATGGAGACTATTTCACGACACGAACTCGCGAGGCTAACGCGCGAGATGTGTGAACTCTCCCAGCACTCTTTGCAAGGACAGTTCGTCCATGTTGTGGAACCGCGAAAGTTGAACGTGACTGGAGAAAAGGTTGATTTTTTTCTTATTTACCGTTTATTTAGCGCCTTTCTTTGCGCTGTTTTCATAATTTGTTTGTAGAGAGGATTTCTCCTATCTTAGTGCACCTTTTTTATATATATTTATCAGAACAATGTTACTGTTTTATCACAAAGAGCTGGAAAGCTTTGATGGCGTGCGATTTGACTGCAGGTGAGCTTTTAGAGAATAAAAAATATATTTGATTTATTTAGAAAGAGTTGGTTTTGGCAATGTGCAGTGAATTCCATTTTGAATGTGTCCCAGCTAGTTCCTTTGCTTTGTTCTGTATGAAACATCATCATGTGGCTGCGCCCCCCCGCCTCTCCCCACCATATCTTCAGTATTTCAGCGAGTGTTGTTCCCCCCGGCCTTATCTTCAGTATTGCCACGAATATGGGTAGTAGGGAAGATCAAATAAAAAGAAACGCTACTGATATCCATCTTGGTAGGTGAATAGTTTTATCTCAGATGAATTATTTGTCTTTGTTTAAATTTTCATAACAAAAGATGTCTTAGTTACAAGTATTTGGGGTTATAGTGCAGCCCTTTGTGTTAACTGCTATATGTTTTGGAAGGCAATGTTATTGAAATTCTTTTATTTGTAATGTACATTGTGTGAGTCAATTTAAAACCAGCAAATCCCCCTCCCCTGTGGCAACCACCATTAGACATAAAACATTGGGTGATTCCAGAAAATGTTCATACCCTACTGCAGGCGGCATGATCATTTTAACCTCCCCTTGCCTTTGAAAATTCCAAAATGCTCTGCCCCCAATGCCCTCTGAATTCCAAAATTGTTAAACCCCCCTCTCTTCCACTCGGACAAAAAACATTCAATTTCTCTTTATAACGTTTCAATGGAAGTAACAGCCTTTTGGTAAAAAATAACTTCAAGTTTACAGGATTGATTTCTTGTTAAAGTGTTTCATGTGCAGCCATAAAAAGTGGAAAAGTTTTAAGGGAGGCATTCAGAAATATGTAGCTATGTGGGTTACTCAATTTAATTCAAAAATATAACTAGTGTAATGGAATCTTGTGTCTATTTAGAACATTTGTAGTAAATCAAGGATTCGCGTTGGTCATCGACTCTTATAAGATGTTGTGGCTCCTAACAAAGCCAATTTTAGCAACCTACAGTGCAATAACGAATCTGCATTCGATGAAGCAGGGGTCGGTGGCTGCTAAAAGAGCCGTTGTTTAATATTTGGTTGCAGCACCTTCAGCCTCCACCACAGCTGGAATCACCTTGTGCAGAACGGGATTTATATATTTTGCACTTTTCTCCCGCGTGATTCTCCTTTCCCAGAACTTCTTGATCCCATCCACCAGTTCTTGCTTGTTGAGTGGTTTCACCTTTGATTCCAAGAAGAACTTAAGCTCATGTCACATGTCCTCGATTGGGTTAAAGTCAGGACTCTCCAGGGAGAGTACACCACCAGTTAATGTTGTGTTCCTTGAAGAAGGTCTAGGCTTGTCTGGATGTGTGCGTCGGGTTGTTATCTTTGATAGAACGGTGATCAGGAAGTCTTTCTCTGATGAATGGAACAAGCGTGGTCTCTAGGATGTTACAAAAATTAATAGATCAGCATCCATGATACCATCAAAGATGCAAATCTCTGTGGCACCATGTCTGCTAATTCCTCCCTAGACGTGAACCTTTAGTGAGTGCTTTGCCTTGGGCTTTCGCTTGGTCGGCTCATTGAACTTCCAGTAAGGTGTGTGCTGGTAATATGCAAGGGAAATGGAGCACTTGTCACTGAAAATCACGTTGTGGAAAGTGTCGCCTCTCTCCTAGACTCATTGTGTGTACTCCAACCGCTTGATTTTGTTGACATCTCATATAAGCTGGCAGTATCTAGTCCACTGTAGAGCCAGGTCTTGCTGCTTGCGTTATCTTCGCACAGTTGATGAACTAACAGCCACTCCCTGTTTTACCAGCTTCTTCTTGATCTGGGCACTTGTCATCTCATCGTTATTTTGCATTTGCTGATCTATAAAAGCTTTCGCTTCTACAGACAGCTTTTGTGATCTCCCAGAGTGTGGTAGGTTTGTAACGGAAGTGGTAATGCGCAGCTTTTTGATAATGCGAGTAACACTAGGATAAACCTTCGCGTAAAGAGTGGGTTTCAGGCAGGAAACTTTGTGTGTTTTATACCAAAGGAAAGAGGGGGTTTCAACACGTGTAGAGTGAATAACAGTAAGGAACTACCACAACAAGTTTGTTGCAGCTTTCATGCTTTTGGGTTTTGGAATTATAATAACAGTTAAGCATTAATTTGACAATAAGCAGGTAACTGGGGTAGGTAGGTAGAACAGTTGATCCAGTATATGGAGCAAAACTTGGCAGTTGTAATGCTGACTTTACAGAGAGAATATTCATGTAGTCACTCAAACATTTGTAGTGAAGTCACAAGTGATAAATAGAGAGAACGTTTATTTAAAATTTCTACACGAATTTTTGGGAAGAGCGAGTTATTGCTCGAAAATTCGCAGCACATTTTCGGGAAGAACGAATTATGGTTCGCAAATTTACAACAAATTTTTGGGAAGAGTGTATTATTGTTCAAAAAATCATGTGGATTGAAACAATAGGTGTCACAAATTTGTGGCAAAAATCAACGAAATATCATTTCAAACGAATTTTCCTTGAAAAGCCACGAAAAGTCAGGAATTTTGTCAAAAATCACTTGCATTGGTTTTGCACAGTACTGTAGTACACCGTATCCCACAAAAGCTCTTGTGCTTTCTTTGGGGAAGCAAAATGGACAAAAAAGAACTGCATTGTATCAAAAACCGTGTGGAGCAGTTCTAAACTTTCCAAATGTTTGAACAACTTTTAACTACAAATACTTCGATTAAGCTGGATAGGTACTGTAGGTTACTAAGTGAACCCAGTGATGCTTCAAAAGCAATTCCCAATGCTTACTTCAATAAATATGGAAGATCACCGTTTCTCTTGAAATGCAACTGTTGCAGAAAAAACATAGACATTTATTTAATGTTTCCCTCTTTTACTTACATGTAGAACTTCTAGATTTATTTAATAACTTAGTGAATTACGAGACCAATGTGAGGGTGACTGCTTCAAAGGTGACTTGACCATATGGAACAACAAAGGTATCACTATCGAAGGAAAATCTTGTAAGGGGAAAATCTTCCGGCATTTTGTCCAAGATGCAGTATAATGATTGTTACTCACTCTTCCAAGTAAAATGGGAAGCAGAACCAATTCATCAGTTCAATCAATCGACATGGTCAAACATACCCCCCCCCCCACCCCCTTGCCAACAAACAGAATAACTTATTTGAGAACATCTCAAAGATGTTGGCAGACAATAAATTAACACAATTCTCTTTTAAACTACTTCATAGGATACTATAAATTATGTAGTAACCAAAAAGGAACTTACATTAAACCTGATGATGAATGTTTTTTTTGCAAATGCCCAGATTTTCTTGAACACACATTCCTGGCTGTTCTGTTGCCAGGGACTTTAACCACCAATTAATGATGATGTGGTTCGACAATGAACTAAAATTAAAATGACTAAGCAGCAGATCCTTTTTAATGATTACACACCAGCTGCAGGATCACAAGGGCTACTGAGGTGGAAATTTGGAATTTTCATAATACTAATGAATAAGTATATAGATGTACAACTGTAAAATGATGAAAAAATTCCCACTAGGTAATCAGTGCAAACAAAAACTAAATATTCAGTTGAAAATCAATGGAAGTTAAATAGCTAGGACCTACACTGTAATACCCTGACTTTATTTGTTTGTTGGATATTGCAAAGCTGTGGTAGGGGTAGGGGGCAAAGGAACCACCGTAAGGCATCCCCCTTGATGCAGCTCATGGGTCAGGGGAAGGGTATTGAAAATGGATGCTGCCAAGCTAGGAATTTGTATTGATTTAATACAAAGCCAGCGACCTCATGCAAACACGTAGTCAGGATATTGATTCAAGAGTAACTTAGTATTACATGTATACTGCTATTGGATGGAACACAGTATTGTACATTTACATTGTATTTTCCATCCGTGATCACATGTGATACATGTACCTGCACTGGAATGACATTGAGTTATTTTGGTGTTTACAAGCTACATTGTAATTCCTCTTCCTGTAGAATGGTTGCCTTGTAAACACATTTCTTTCACATAATCTGAATGAATTTTGATATTCTATATACTTATTTCATTTCAGATTCCATCATGGAAAATACCAGTGAGAATGGCTGCTGTGAAGCCTGACCAAAAAAGCTCAATGATATCAGTTGCTCAGGTGTGAAAATCTTTCAGTTTCTTTATTACATAATTATATTCTTGTAAAGTACGACTGTTGAACATCTGTTCTGAAGCATCTCCTCTCTCACCCCACCACCCCTTGCTTCATCGAGTTTTTGCTCTTGCTCCAATTTATGCGCGGCAAGAACGTGGAAAAGCGCTTTGTACAGGAACACTTGCTACGCATAATGGCCAGCTACCTGGCAAGTTTCTCTTTCAAACTTGACAGCTTTTTGTCAACATCTATAGGCTTGACACTGAATAGCACAGAGCTTATTTTCAACATCTATAGTCTTGACGCTAATTAGCGCACAGCTTGTTTTTGACATCTGTAGGTTTGACACTGGATAGTACACAGCTTGTTTTCAACATCTATAGACTTGACACTAATTAGCGCAAAGCTTGTTTTTGACATTTGTAGTCTTGACACTGAATAGTACACAACTTGTTTTCAACATCTATAGTCTTTTCAGACACTGAATAGTGCACAGCTTGTTTTCAACATCTATAGCCTTGACACTAAATAGTGCATGCAGCTTGTTAAACCAAACAGAAAGATATTGCCTGTGTAATAACAGTCATCTAAAGCAAATACATGTAATAATATGCAGTTATTTTGGTTCAGCTTGTTGTATCTATTGTTTTCATTGTTTCTCATAACAAGTCAAATTACATTAAATTGTGAGGTCACTACATGTACTTTTTGAATGGTTATTACTTTTGAAGTGTCGCTACTTTCAGCATTTTGTAAATAACCATGACATTTAATCGCTTCTTTCATACGGGGATATTACCTTAAGTTAATACATGCAAATTCATTTTTATAGGTTAGTGACCACATGTATTATGTACATGTTTAGTAGATCTAGCACGTAACCCAAGTTATTCTTAATCCCTTGGTTATTGCCATTTTGTCATGCTAGTCTATCAGGTTTCTGGTATCCATTTATAACCCTGGGGGAAGTAAGTTACTGTTTGAGTGAAGTGCTGTGTTCAAGAACATTAAACTCAAGGACATTGGGAAGGTGTCTTAATCTGAGAACCATTTCACTTAGTGTAAGTTATGCCACTGCACCATAAATAATTATACAATATCTAAATTGTTGTATTTCTTCTTTTGAACAGCTGAGGTCAAAATACGTCAGGACGAGACAAGAGGAGGATATTATCCATAAGCTTATTGTAGATAATTGAAGATTTTATTGCAATCCAGGACCAGGTAAACACTTGTGTTCTTATGCAGTGATCAAATCAAAACTTAACCTGGTTCCTTCAGGGGAATCCCCCAAAGGGCATCCTTACAGGGTACCCCAAATCACCAAAAATAGGATCATCAAATTCTAGGGTCAGAAAAAATTGAATGGTACCACTTTTTTTTTCCTTTTTTTAAATGATGCACTATTACTATAGGTTGCCACAGGTCAGGATCCAAAATGGTCAGGGAAATTTTAATTTTTCAAAATCAGGGAAAATTCAGGGAATAAATGGAGAAAATGGGAAGGTTCCCTTTTGTATACCTTGGAAAAAAAAATAGACCAAACTACTAACTAACTCCAATCGAACAAAAATCCATAGTACAACACACTTTCAACAACTGATCACCAAACTAACTAAAAACAGGCACTGCTCAACTTATACCTCAACTTTCAGTTTTAGGGGATTACAATTCAAAAATGGCAAGGTGAAATGTTTCTTTTTTTTTTTGCAAATTTTGATAAGCATGATGAGACACAACTTTTGGCACAGTTTAAAACAATTCTGTATGTACATAGGGTTCAGAACCACCTTAAATTTTCAAAAATGTATAACGACCCATCAAAATCTGACTGCTGGAAACTGTTTTGAGCCACCTTAATGAAATTTCCTTATCAACTGACTGACAATGTGTCACTTGGCCAAGACAAATTCTACTCAGGTTTTCAAAGCATCAGTATTTTCACACTAGGCAAACTACTGAATGCCACTTCAAGTTTTTTCCTTGTGCTTGGCCACTGGACCACTGTTGTTCCTTTGTCACCTCGGAGAATGGGACAGTCACTTCCTCAATCTCCCTCCCACACACTCATCCACCATTCTCCAACCTTGTCGTGATTCACTATTATTTTCCAAGTTTAAATATGTTAAGGTTTAGTTTTGAGTTGATCATTGCATTCTGTGATGTAAACCAAGTTCTGCTTTTCATTTTGAAATACCACAGACATGCTTGCTTGGTCATAATAATATGCTCCCTCATCATAGGCCTGCAATGCATGCAGAGAGTTTTATTATTTAGCTCTCTGCACGCATTGCAGGCCTATGATGAGGGAGCATTGAAGGGGTGAGTGCAAAACCATGCTAAGTGATGATGATTTGGGTGAAAAAAAAAAATTTCGCAAAAGGGCTTGAATTTTTGCATGTGGTCTTCAATGTAATATAAAAACATGGTCCTGTATTTTTGTTGCTGGTTTTTACTTTGTTTTCGAGTTATAATGTATGCAAAAATACTTGGCTTTTCCTAGCCATGTCTTTAGGAGTTTATTTGTTGAACAGCAAACAGGCATTTATAGTGTATGAAGTCAAAATCAAATCTCACAGCATATATAGAGCGGAAATCTGGGAACAGATTGTTTACATCGGTTATTGTGACGTGAACACAACACGTGAATCGATCAAGCGTCAAACGAACAAAAAAGAGATGTGCTGCATTAGACCTCTGTCAACTAATATCTTAAGCATCGTTTTAAAATACCTTGTATGCCTGCCTGGTGGTTGAGAGGCATCATAAAGTCTCGGTAAACCCATAAGTCATCAGCACGTTTTAAAGAATCAAAATGTGTTCTGAAACTTCGAAGGCAGCTGATATACCGTAATCGTGTCATCTGCGTTCAAAGTCAGATCGACTTGCGAAAGAGCAAAAGGATAACGCTGACAGAAGGGGTTGAAAGGACGAGAGAGTTTAAAATCCCTCACATAGACCTTATAGGCCCTTTGCAGCGAAGCCATCACGTGAGCTATTTTTCATAAAATTATGGGCTATAGCTTAACGAATGCCAGAAATGGAAAAAGCATGTCGAAAATATCAAAATGGCCAAGTTTGAGGCCCCCGTCATTAAAGAATGAGATTTTTTGACGGTCTGAATTTTTGAAAGAATAATAAGATTTGTATGGAAAAAGTTGTTGAAGAGCAAGGCCTAGCTCTCCAGCAACATTTTCCACACAAATCCTTTAAATTTTCCGAAAATTCAAACTATCTTACTCTTTAATTCCAGGAGACTCAAACTTGGCCATTTTGGTATTTTTGATGCGCTCTTTCCATTCTTTAAGTTATATAAAAATGTTCTAGGAAACATTTAGTCACGTGACCCCAGCTGCAAAGGCCCTAATCACTCTTAAGTTCTTTTTT
>OMLO01001722.1_pt1 | contig 17119 bp, 12 predicted proteins | sample 1674811 | NCBI WGS metagenome assembly OMLO01 (sample SAMN06265003, study PRJEB25207) | coral metagenome | isolation source: Coral host | place: Mexico:La Bocana,Puerto Morelos, Mexico | collected 2008-11-13 | reverse complement strand
TACCTAGTACGTGCCAGTCTCGTTTCTAGCAATTGGTTTGAGAGGAAAGCATTCAAGATTTGCTCCAAACCACTCAGTCTTTTGGTCTTCAGATCTGTCGAGGTGATCAAGTGAAAGTGTCAAACATTTTGATGATCTGCAAACCAATTCTAGTCCATTTTGCTAATTCGATTACCTATTACTGAAAAGCAATCATTAAAGAATAAATATAAAGTGTTAATTAGGAGATTTCGCTAACGTAAATTAGCTTGGGAATAAATTCATTGTGATACACAAATTGTGACAGTTGATAACACAAAAGCACGAGGTAGACAAGGAAATGTCGTGCGAGCAAGAACAGTGGTAAATTTCTTTCTTTCAAATAATTTTTTATCACTTGTGAACTACATTACTAGCACTCTGTTTGCTGTGATGTAAGACCGAAGTAATTTTTCAGTTTCACATAGCCTCCCCTTCAATTGCAACCTCTAAGTTCCTGCTAGAGCTAGTTTAAAAACATCAAGAACGTGCTAGCTCTGTTGCCGAGGGAAGCCTAACAATGCAGTGACGAGATTCTGTTGTGTTTTTACTAGGTTATTCCGTTTAAAACATGGCGATGAGTCGAACGTTTTGCGTGAAAACCAAATCAATCTTGGCAGTTACCTGTGACACTGTCTTCGACCGATTCGTCGTTGCTCTCCCCGTATTGCTCACGATTACTTGTAGAACAACTCAAACTTGGTCTCCAAACTTCTTGAAGCATGCACGAAGGACGATCTTCCGTCTGGCTGCGGTGATGTCCACTCTGTTGATCGCTTGGATGCGATAGTCGAGGCGGTGGGAACTGTGCTCTTGGCTGCCGAGGCTGTGGCTGTAGATGTGAGTTGTAGCTAGTGCATCGCGTTTGGGAATAGCCGTAAGCATAGTGCAGTGCTCCTGGAAAATTCTGCGGAGCGTAAGAGTACGAGTTAGGCTGAACAAACTCGTATGTTCTTGAGTACATTTCCGAGGATTAAAAGATAGAAAACGGTAGGGTTTCAGGTCGCGGCACAGGTTTGTCGTATCACAATAATTAGCAGGACTTTCTCTCGCTGAGATTAGGCCGGTCGGAGAATGCGCGCAGAAATCGATACTGTCCACAAACAGACCGCGCCGATTGTGACTGTCAAACGGTCAACACGACAGCGTTACATTTCAACAATGCCGTCGTTTTTCGTGCACTGCACTTCAACAAGCCTCTCAATGAGGTACATGGCTTGCGCAGCGCAGAGTTTATGGAATAAACGAGTGCGGGAATTTGCAAAAACCCACAGGTTGCAGTGCAGCTATAACAGTTAACTTGCGGTTGAGCTTTACTGACGAGCGCAGAAAATTTGTTGATTGGATATTTCGCTATAGGTCTTCGTTATCTGATGGAGACTTGTATCCCACATTGACACGATCTAAAGCGAACGTTAAAGCTATTAGAATTTTGTTTTTGCGTGTGTTGTGAATGACACTTTTTAAGACATTGCACTTTTGCAGAATTGGCCGGATTTCGCGAAATTTCCCAGCCTTTTGCAGCGAGTCTCTAGTAGCGGACTTTTCTTGTTGTAAATTATCAGGGTTTAAGGGAGCTGTCGGAGTGATTAAGAAACCACAGGTAGTATGGCTCACAGCCGGGTTTATTAACAAAGAAAGCACCGACATATCACCTCCAAGTTCTCATGAAAATAACATGAAATGTGCACCAGATGTCAGGACATTGTGTTCGATTTATGTACCGGAACATGCGCAATACCCCGTCACACCAGGAGCGGCATTTTTCGTTTGGAAATAACTTCGCTGTCACAATTCCTCTACTGGTCAGTTCTACTCGTAATCCCTAAGTTTTAAACTCAGTTGGATTGTGTTTTTGGTTTATCTGTCTGTTTTGTGTGGTGTCTCATATATAGAACGCCTTCTCGGTATCTCAATGTTTGTCTGTTATGGGATACAGTGTAGTACTGAGAGAAAGCCTACACCCTTTTGTTACTGCCTCGAAGTGCGATGTAATTCGGGTCACAAGAGTTGCACTCTTGGACGGAATGTTTCGCTCTATATGTAGGGACAGTATATTTGTCTGCATTGGTTGACTGGTTGATCAGTTCGTTGAACGCGGAGTTTCCTAGGTCACTCGTTTTCATAAGAATATTGTTCGTCCCGGTCCAGGCAGAATATACCTATTTTTCTGCCGATTTTGGGCCACAGAAGTCCATGTGAATATGCCCAGATTATAGCGTACGACATCGCCGATTTAGGATGTATTGGAGCATGAATGTTTCGTGTCTGAATGGCTTTCAAGTACTACTTTTGAAGCCAGCTGCAGAACGCAGGCCTGATATGACACATAACTTCTTGCAGATATGTTATTAGCATTAGTATTGACATCTAACATACGGCTAGTACGTTTTGGAGGGGGCTATTTTTGCTTTTTAGAGACAGAAAGAATTTTATGCGAATGAGTTAAAAACATACTTGTATATTCCTTTTAAAATCTTAGCCTCGGGTTTATCCGTAAAATATTCTTAGAATTTCGCAAATTTCAGCCTGGATAATTCTTATCAAATATATTTTATAAAAAAGAGTGCTAGATGATAAATTACTTATTTTAGTCTATGGTTGAATTTTTTTGCAATAGGACGAAACATCTGCTGTTGGTGATCACAAAGACGTCCAGTATTTATTAGTTTATTCCCGGGCTTCAAAAATGTGGTTTCTTTCTTTCTTCATAATTATCTTTGCTGCATGACTGGCTTCAGTCCTCGTTATTAAATCGAAGGTCGTTTCCGACCTTAAGATATCCTTGTAGAATTATGATAATTCTCCAATTATTACAGTTTTGTAGTTTCAGTGGTTTAACCGTTTAACAGGGAAGACATATTTTAAAACGAGCAACTTTCCGGAAAACAAGTGCAAATCAGTGACCCTTCAGTTCAGTCTCTTACAGTTCATGGATCATTGCGGCGTAGTTTTTTTGCGGCCATGCAGACCTTGAGGTCCACATCGGAAATATACACTGGCCGACGGTATAAAACAGCTCACGGTCTAGTACAAGGTTCTCATTTGTTGTCTGAAACAGCGGCGGAGCGGAATACATTTTACACTCTCTCTGTAATCTGGAATTGATCCTGTCAAATTGTCAATTTGTCCGCAAATGATGATTAATGTAAAAGACCAGTCACCGCGCCTCCGGTGCGACACTGATCTCGGGTCATGATACACTCCGGATAGCTTAGTCGGGGGACGCCTACACGTTAGGGTTCTGTAGTAAACAGACTGTATTTCAAAGGTTGCAGAGAGCTCGCTAACTTATATAAATATAGTTACAAGAAAAATATTCGCTTTTGTTTTCAGGCGCTTTGATGGGGTTACAAAGCGTAAATTCTTGCTGTTTCAAACAAGCGTTCTGGTTTTCTTTCACCTTGTTATTGCCCCCATTAATCCTTTTAAATAAAATAAAACCATCGTTCTTGTTTATAGTCTTCAACCTTTATAGGATGTAAACTGTAGGACGATAAAACAATTGCTGGAGTTTTACTTTTCAGGAAAGACCCACCCCAGTCTATAAACTAGTGTCAGATCTTTTAATGACTCCAAAAGAAAAAAGAAACAAAAACGTATTGAGAGCTTTTCTGCCTTTTCTGAAGTCCTCCCGACCGACTCTCCAGTAACTCAAAATTGTAAATGTGGATAACTAGGCGAGAAAATCATTTAGTGTGAGTTGTTAACGGTTTGTTGAGAGACCCGGAAAACGTTCTTCAAATTAATTGACCTTTACACAAAATGTCACGATATCCTTAAACATACACTCAATGAACTGTAATTACTCGACGGTACATGATGTCGCTTACACCATTTACATTGACGCCGACATATGCAAGGCATGTACTTATGTCTTGTCACTCATCCACAGTTTGATTCTAGGAAACAATTAAATTTTTGCCCCCTCAAACTCGCAGCATTGATAAATTGGTCCCTTGCTGAGGTGAAGAAATTCCGGTTCGCGCGGCTTGAAGACTTACAATCGCTGAGCGGCGCCAGCAGGTGCTCGCTGTTCCAACCGGGAATCTTTCAGTTCGACTTTATTAGCACCCTCTTGCCCCCTCAAACATTCAATAATAGATTAAGTAGTCCATCAGTAAGGTATTCTGCTCACTCGATGGCCTCCAGTGTAATCATCTGCTCCATTCGCGATGAAAGTGGAGGCGCAGTGGAGTTAGGGTGTTGACCTCCGGATCGAGCGATCCGGATTCGAGCCCTAGCTGGGTTCTTGGGCAAGACACTTTTTTCTCCGAGTGTCTCTCCCCACCCAGGTGTATAATTGGGTACCGGTGAATTTAATGCTGGGGGTAACCCTGCGATGGACGTGCATCCCATCCAGGGGGAGAGTAGCTTCATGATGCAGAAACCGGGATAAGCCTGACGGGCCTTGTGGCTCGTATGCAGACGTAACTCGTTATAAACAGGCTTCAAGCAATTCCGGCCAAATCATATTTTGGGATCCACAAGACATATTTTAGGAAACTCTCTTACTAACCATAGGGACCAAAAGTGGTTGAGACACCTCTAATGTTGTGTAGCTGCTGTCGTCTGGGTGTTTGTACTTTTGTCACCCATTATAGGTACAGGTTAGTCTGTAATGGGCAACATTTTACTCAGTTTCGCAGTAATTAAGAGCTTTCCCAGTACTATAAGTATCCTAACATGGAGTTATGAAAGTTCCAGAAGAGTGGTGAGGCAGCAGGCAATATGTAATGCTTTCAGTTAGTGGCAAATCGGCCGTAATGCCCCGTTAATATTTGGAGTTATTAAACAGGTCCTAGTTTTGAGGGTACCTTTTTAGCATCCCTTAATAAATCACTCAAAGTTCCATCTTGCTTAACCGCAAAATTATCGGCCAACAAGAGCGCGCAGACCATCTCTAGTCAGTTGATAAAAATTTCAACAATCAATTTAAATCCCTCGCAATGTAATTTTAGAACGTTCTCATTCTAGCCATTGTAAACATTCTTTGGCGTTCGCGACTGAGAATATGCGATCATTTATCGATTTTTTAGCTCACGTGCGCTTTGTTGTCATATTAAAGACGGGTAATTATGCAAAATTGTTTTGTTTGAGCCCCTCGAGATCTTAGTGAGATATCTAATCTAGCTACTTCGAGTACAAGCATAGAATAAATGTCAGCATGTTGCAGGGACAATACGCAAGCTGAGCTCATTTCTTTGTTGTAGCGGGGACAGTTTGGAAGAGCAATATTCACGTTGCGAGATTTAAAGTTGAGGTTATTTTTACCCTGCTTCATGATGCACAATCTTACTAGCTGAATGTCATACATCATACCCGTGACACAATGATCTTACCATAAACTCGCGTGCCACGAGAAAACTGCGCTTTTACATGTCCCCGATTCACGTCAACGTTAGTGTGTTCCATTTGGTGATGAGAATTCTTTCTTGAAAATAGATCAGTTCACCAGGGCATTCAAAACATCATATCAATGCAGGCGCCGCTGTTTTGGCACACAGTAAACAGCTGCAACCGGCTGAGACAGTTTAATATTAGCCAGTAACGTTCTAAGAATAAAAAAGAATCAGTTATCAGATTTGGCTTTCTTCATGTGATCACTGTGACAAAAGAAGATCGCCAGCTGCACAGGGCAAGTCGGGCTTTTTACGGTCCACAGTAAAGCGTTTGTTTCTAAAAACTGCGCTCGGGAAGCGCAACGACAACGAGACGATCTTTGTACATTTCGTAGCCTTCCTTTGCAAAACAACATCGTGAAATGACCAAGTTGTGCGTATTTTGGAGAACGTAGGCAAAAATGGCCAATTTTTTGTATTTCTTTTTCTGCAACCGGCTGCAACCGGCTGAGACAGTTTAATATTAGCCAGTAACGTTCCAAGAATAAAAAAGGTTCAGTTATCAGATTTGGCTTTCTTCATGTGATCACTGTGACAAAAGAAGATCGCCAGCTGCAAAGGGCAAGTCGGGCTTTTTACGGTCCACAGTAAAGCGTTTGTTACTAAAAACTGCGCTTGGGAAGCGCAACGACAACGAGACGATCTTTGTACATTTCGTAGCCTTCCTTTGCAAAACAACATCGTGAAATGACCAAGTTGTGCGTATTTTGGAGAACGTAGGCAAAAATGGCCAATTTTTTGTATTTCTTTTTCTGAAATTGATCGCTGGCATTACACATTTTGTTTTTTTAGCAGATGCAGAGACACGAAATTCGAAGGTTAAATGTAAATTCATTTTTTTAATATGCGTAGGGCGTCGTCCCTGGTGCCGCGGTCGTCATTGCGGTCCCTCTTTCTAGATTGGCAAACGAACTTGCTTGATTTGTAAATGGCGGTAAACTCTAACACAAAGGCACAAAAAAGCGTTTAAAATATCCATAGAATGAATGATCATAAACCAAGCCTTGACGTCGCAAAACAAAACAGCTGCAGAAATTCAATCCAGGAGAGGAGTGATTAAAAACTAAGGTTTCCTTAATAATCAGAAGGGGCAAGATTGTTCATCATTGTCTGTTACATATCATGAACTGGCCACTTCAACTACTGAAGACTATAAATAATACTTCAACACTGTACACCTGCAAAACTTTTTCAGCTGGGATCTTACACTCTGTCGGTCGCCTTTTGTACCATCATGTGGGGTGAATAATGGTGGAACTAAAGTTGCCAGTGACAAGGCAAGATTGAGCAGATAAGAAACGATCTCTTCAAGCCTTTTCGATTCTCGGAACATGTGGTTCAAAGCTGGTGGTCCAAATGGCTGTGAACACCCACGAAAACCGGAGATAAGCTTATCTATGCTTCACCGGATTACATGTACCTAAAAGGAGGCATATTTTCACTGGTCGGTTCCATAAAAAGACATGACAAATGGCGTTGACTAAAAAAAGTCGAGCTATGAACAAACGCGACAGGTTGCAGAAATGCTACTTAATTGAGTTTGTTGTTTCCAAGGCTATGCCCTCAGGGTGGCTATGCTGTCAGGTTGTAAACTCGTAATTTTATCATTGCATTATTTCTTATCTTAAGGGAACGCTAATAAAAGTGGTCTGTTTTATGTGAAGAAATCATCAAAATGAACGATACATCACACAAGTACGTCTGCATCCATGTTGTTCCGCCTTTCTGCTATTTGACACTCCTTATATCAAAACAGTAAAACATGACCACAAAGGAACAATGGTTATCGTGTGTCTATTAGTATATATAGCTCTAAGCTAAGTAAGTTTAGAACTATATATATGTTTATATATTACCAGCTGCCACACACAATAGCCATTGTTTCTTGTGGTTGTGGGGGACCCGATTGCTGTAGTCTTGAAAAGGTCATCAAACGATGATGAGCAGAGATTGAAATGTCTTGGAGAAACGTACTAATCACTTGACTTAGTGGCTGAGTAAAATTGATATGCCAGCATTGACCTTCGTAATCACGATACGTACAAAGCATTATTTGTTAGTACGTTACACCTCTTGACACCTCACAACAAGAACTGAAGTAGGGCAAAAAGGAATGGCACACGGAACCCCTGCAAGACCCCCAGTTTAAATTTTTAATTTAATTTTCCAACTGATTGTCAAGTGTGTGGTACATCAATTCAGAAGGCAATCTTTAGTTTCTTTTACTTTACCTTTTGATATTAGTTATGAACTGGTTCCAATTTAATGCAACATTGCAATATCCACTTTTAAGACGAAGGTTCCAAATGATATATCTATTTTTGTTCTTGTCTGCTCAGCCTTACGAGAAGCACAAAACTGCAAAAACGGGAGATTGAGGTCGGATCAGCCCACTTTTCGAGAGCGTGAATGAGAGTTCTGGAATCTCCGATGTCAGTATATTCTGCAAGTGTTAGTTAAAATTCCACATCACACAGCTGTAAGTTAATAAACAAGCAACGTCTTGTTTGAGCAATTCTGAGCAGCCAGGATCTTCCTCTTGGACCTTTTGAGCTGTTGACAAGGACAATCGGTTCACGACTAGCCTGTCTTACTACAAAATACAGTCCGTAGAAATTCGCGTTGATCATGATTAGAAGTTACATGTAGGTCTTGAAATGATATGTAAGTACATGAAATATAACACAAAACCGTTATTTTCAGGCTCCTCTGAACTGACGCGAAATCTCGGGCACGAAATTGATGATCGTCTATCACGGTTCCGGGGGGATTATTATGGGATGTCAGCTGTGGTCCTGTTTTGAAAAAAGGTTGAGTGGGGGTCTTCATAACGCAATGAAATGTGAGCCGTGTTCTGATTGGCTGAAACGCGTGTATAAAAGCAAAATAAACAGGAACTGGCGCAAAGAAAACAATAACAATAACAAAAAAACCCCAAAAATTTAAGTGGATAATATCAATAACAACTTCCACGCTCATTCTTCTCGTTATCAACACTTTGGAATTTTAAATTAAGGTTCCTTGAAAAACTTTAACTCATTTTGAACAATTTTTTCTGCGGTCACAGGATTGTTCATTTGAAGAAAAACAATTATATTGTCTAAATATTAATAACCCTCGCATCTTTTGATACAATAGTTTGAAAGTTTTATTTTTTCTATCTCATTTCAGATACTGTACAAAACTGCATTTGAATTATATTTAACTGTACGTTACATGGCATCAATCAACGCTGGTTATATATTTCTAGGTAAATATTTTTTTTCAAAGCATTCTTGTAAATAATCTTAAGTAAACAATAAATAGTGTCAACAATGAGTTTCCACGTGATCTCTTGAAATTATTTGCTTATATTATATGCATGGCCATTCTATTACAAATTACACATCTCAAGTGAAACTCTGGAACGACTTTTTCCAAAATACATATAAACCCAGAACAACGAAATATGAATTTTACAGAAGAATGTTGGGTTATGCGTTCGTCACTAAAGCCATCTACAACCGCAGCCCTAGCTTAACTTTGTACTCTGGATGCTTTCCAATGCCACTGACTCTAAAACAAAAAGAATCGAAGAGGAAATACCATTTAACACGTCCATATGCTAAGGCACTGCTAACAAAACCTAATTCAATTAAATTGTCTACAGTGTCCCAAGTCTAGTCCTGTCTACCAGATGAGTGGCCTGACCGAGTGAGGATGCTTGGTGAAACAAACTAACCTTGGAAAACCGCAACTTCGTATTTACGAACAAACTAATATAGCGCTAAAATCATTAAGTGATCAAAATCTAATATCTCTCTCTAAAATTAATGAAATATAGGAAGGCAGAGAGGTGAGGAAAATAAGAAAAATCTTGAACTACAGGTGATCATCACTGCCCTGCATTGTAATGAAGCCTTAAAAGGCTACAAACGGGGCCATGAAAAACCAAAAATAGTGTTAGAATCATTTCCATTACGCACTGTTTAGAAGTTTACAACAATGAGTTTACCACAAGAGTTTGAACATTTTGAAAGAGTGTACGATAAGTATGAGATAACATTCGTTACATTAAATGGTTCAACAAATTGCTAATTCCATTTGATCCATTTGATCCAAACTCGATGATTTCTTTGGCGGCATTCCACCTCGCACTCGTTTCCATTTCATCCTTCGATTCTGAAACCAAACTTTGACTTGTCTCTCGGTGAGGTCCAAACTCACTGCCACTTCGTATCTTCTTAGTCTCGTCAAGTAGTTGTTTCGGCCGAATTCTCTCTCTAGCTCGTGAAGCTGATACTTAGTGAATACTGTTCTTTCCTTTCTTGACTTACTTTTGGCCCCGTCTGTTTTTTCATCTAGAAGATACAAGTTTGACTATTATTTAAGCCCTGTTTAATAATAGTCAATGTTTAATAATGTGCGCATTTCATTCAAAGTTACATATAGCCTCTCTGTTGTGCAAAAAACTATTTGCGTTATTTAATTTCGAGCTTGACTACCCGTAGTTCAAGCCCATGTTGGTAGGCATGCTGTTGCATGATCTCATTTGCTCAATAATATAAATAATCGGCACCCTACGTTGGACCTATATATTTTGCACTCCATTATGGAATCAAAGAAATAAAGAAAGTGAATCCTCAACTTATTTGAACTTTACAGCTTTTGCAAAAATCCTAACATAAATAGTAAAAGGAAAACGAAAACAAGATTTGTTTCTCAATTGAAGGCAAAGCATACGGTAAACAGGCCAATTTTGAAGAACTTCTTTCCAGTCGTTTTGTTTCTACGGCTAGTTGCAACATTCTATCAGGCATGAAACGAAGAAGATGGGGACAGAGCGAGAGGGAAAATAATTAAACATAATCTTGATCACGCAAGAACAGGTAACCCATTTAATGATTAGAGACGACACAAGAAGATTGTTACAGCAAGCAATAAGTCGTAGAAATGTCTTCTAGTTGGGGTGCACTCGCTAGTATGCTGTCAACTTTGGATGGAAAATTTCCTTTTAGAGCTGAGCAAATTTGATTGAAAGCATCCGTTTTGAGGAAAGTGAGCTCCATGTCGACATACTCGCTTCTTGTTCCGATTTTGGTGTCGATTGACTCTTGTCTTAGTGTCTCGTCTTCTTGGGTGTTTCGTGCCATTGAAATGCCAAGGTCGTTTAGAAATCCGAACAGAAAAAATTTCCTTGAAAGCAAGGCCTGTTCTGAGGACTCCGTTGTCGTTTTTACTAGCTCCGACATAAGTGGTCGGGATGCCGGAGCTTGCTCACATTTCTAACGCAGGAACGCTTTGCTTTGTTTCTAGACAATGGTTGAAAGATGAATAGTATCGAAGAAAATATATGGCTAAACAAGTCGAACATTAAACGCTACCGAAAAATGAAAGGTGTCCAGTGCAGTATGACAATGTGCATATTAGTTTCCAAGCTGGAGGAGATTTTATCTTTAGATATTTTTGTAGGTACGTGCTGTAATTTAGTGTTCCATATTGTGCTAAGCCCAACTGATAGAACAGAAATAAAAATAAACGAAATTCCACATTCTCATACCTTAATCAAGATACGGGCGCGTGCCACTGACTTGTAGCTTTAGGGCTTTTTGTACAAATACCGCAAAAGAACGGAGTATTATCTTTTTTAAGTGTTCTTCCGACTGTACGTCCTACACCCTGCTGGCTGAGTCACGGGATTGAGAACGACTATACACACAGGACACAGTAAACACTAAGAGCGGGGCTTAGTAAAGAAACCAGACAAGATATGGCATAACAAGTTGTAATCTGGATTGTATCCTGTGAAAACCGGAGCTTACAGCATTGTAGAAAGTTCAGTTTCTTATCTTCTTCGCAGGCGAACCGAGCGGTCTTTACATCAGCTCAACCTGGTTGAATCTTTCAGTCTGAAGAGCGTTAGACGATACATAACCTACATTTCTTTCGCAACCAAAATTAATTCTGTTGGACTCACAAACATTTTTGTTCCAACAGTTTTTGCGCACAAATTAAATGACGAGCAACCGTTGTACACATCAGTACTGTTTTCTCTCGTTTACTGCATTAAAAACGCATTTTCCAGATATCGATGTACAATTAATAGTTCACAAGGTCGAGTTAAAATAACAATTAATAGAAACAGGAAATTCTACGTTCTACATTGAGAACTTTTCTGTAGAGAATACTCTCGCCCATCCAAAATCTCAAACTTGACCTACCTTCATCGCTGTCCTCTAGCAACTTGTCGATGCATTGCTTTCTTTGAGACTCGTTAGAGCAGTTCACTGTGTTCATGTTTGATGGAGGAGTGGGAGGAAAATGGTGAAGCGTTTTCGTGCAGAAGTCGGGCCGCGAGGGTGTGTTGTCAGCCATTCTGATGCTGTCCACTCCGGCGACGTTCGGAACACGCTCGCATGGCTGATAACTCGGAATACCAGTTGTGTGAATGGGTCCTGCATGAAATCCATAAGTTGGAAAGCGATACGAACGAGAGGAGTTCATTTCTGGGCTGTTGTACGTGTAAGGGCTGGGGTAGGACGGTGCCTGGTAGCCGAAACTTGTTGAGTAGAAATCATACATATTTGTATTGGCACTCGACGATCCGATTTTCCTTATGCTTTGTCGGCGGCAGTTCTTTAAATAAGCCACCCTTTGTACAAATCTGTCAACACCGAGATAGATACACTCCACGGTTTGAGGTCGCTGTCTTTGAAGTTTGCAACCAATACCCCAAAATGTCCATCAAAACGCGGCTTTTTACAGTCGGAAGATCTCTATGCGTCATATTTTCGGCACTAACGTTTAGCAGGTAGGGGGAGTGAGGCGCTCTGATATAGCGGAAATTGCTCAAACCGCCGCCATTTTCCTTTTGGATTGTTAAGATCATCTCTTGTACTCGAGGACGCCCTTGAGAAATCTCACTTTGTGTGCTTTTCTAATTACTTTGGAATCGAGCTCTATTGTTTTATTTGTCGCTGCTCTGCAAATATTGAAGACTGTTTATGCAAAAGGCAATCCATTAGCCATGTTTATTTGCTCTACTATTTTCTGGCCCGTTGATTCCCACGCCAACTCCGTGACGGCTATTAAAACGGCAATTGTCGTTTTTTTTCTTAAGATGCCTACAAACCTGACGAAATGCGACATTCTCGGACAAATCATGGCTTTATTCCACCTTGCAACACTTTGACCTGTGATAAACACAGCGCAGCGACGCCACAGTTCTCTACAGTTGCGTCCAGTCAAAACTACAAAGAAACCGCCGATAGGACGCATCACTTCCTCCTCATCTGGAAATATTTATCCACGAAGCAAGGAAAAGACAAAAGATCGACCCGTCACGTACGCCTTCTCAAGTGACATCAACAGTGAATCCCATGGTCGTGTAAAAATACCGGCGAAAGGTTTCAAAATAAATGACACGGCCTATGCGCTATAGAAACAAATTCAGTTTATTTTCAAGAGGGCATTTTAATACCGGATGTTGTCTGAAATAGGACCATTGAAAACACTTGATAGTACTGCTAATTGTATTATAAAAACCTTGCGGACAGTAGAGAGTTATGCCGACATTTGCGCATCTACACTCTGGGTAAATTGAAATTCACTTTTGTCAAGACTGATAATTTTTTTAGACAGATTTGCTGTATGGAGATATCCCACTTCCAAGTTAAATGTTGCAATTTATCGAATTCCACGTTACTTCGAACGATAGATCGAGAAGGTTTAGAACTCACACAGTGTGAATTGTTTCCGGTGCTGTCACGCGCTCTTTTCACAGATTTTTGTCGCAAAAATTTCCTGTTTATCGCCGGCTTCTTTTATTTCTAAATCACGAGAGAGATAAATCTGGCATCGATGACGTGTGATAGACGGGAGCGTAAATCGTCGTGATCCTGGAAAATGTCCTTAACCGCGAAATTGCGCGACCTCTTGTGTTGATTAATTTTCGTTTATTGCGTTCTCGTTGTTTCGAGTGTCATATTGACATACACTAACCCGACATCTCAAATTGACTCTCTAAAACCATAGCTAGCCATTGGTTTTTAGACCTTTTTTAACATTGTTTATAAACAAATGTACCGTGATTCTAGGGTGTGTTTCACGCTTAGCTGGTTTCTTTACCTGCTTGAAATTCTCCGCATTCCGAATTGAGGATTGAGTGTGGCTGGTCACATCACGATAACGTAGAGCACGCCCTTCTATAACTCATCTAATACCCGCTAATGGCGCGAAAACCTTCCATGAAGTACATAGAATTCATAAGCTATCGATGAAAAACACAATGACCCAAAACTGAAAAAAATACCAGGTTAGCAAAAGACGCAAAGGTGTGGACTTAACTGCTGCCCAACATTGTTACTGAAACTGTGTCTTTTCTACGCATGTTGGAGTGAGATTAAGGTTTTATCATGACTGAGCTGTGAGCCAAAACATATGAAGAAATCTGGCCAGCGTGCAAATTTCGATGGCAGTTTCGACAATTTGTTTTCAGAGTACTTGCGAATTGGATTGCCTGCAACTTGATCAACGGTTAAAAAATAAAATACATGTAACAGTTTTTCTTTCAAGAGATAGGGACTGGTTTTTGATCGCCTTGATCTCTCTCGTTGCTGGAACTCGTATGGGGCTTTATTCATGATAACTTGCTGGTAGCTTACTGTATGCTAGGAAAGCGTTGAATCCAACTTGAAATGCGAAAAAATTAGCGTTAGTGGTTAACGTTCAATAAAAGCTTAGGAAATTGGTCATTTCACGTCGTTCAGGGACTCAATTTAATAAAGACAGTACGCAGAACAGGACTATACTGCGACAACGAGAACGTCGCCAACCAAAAGGCTAAATGAGCAGAACAATACATCTTTGTACATTTCCTAATCGTCCAATCAACGAAATGTACAAAGGTGTACAATGCACACGAAGATCCATTGTTCCTCTCGTTTAGCTTTTATTTGAAGACGTTCTCCGCGCTGCCGTTGCCGCGGTGTTTTTTGCGGCCTCGATCATGTACAAACTATAAACTGAGAAACACTTGTCCTGCTGGTTAGACGATATTAAAATGTTGTTAAATCCGGCTTTTACTAAAGTCCCACTTAGTTTCCGAAGATTGGACTCTGACAGGATAAATTGGTAGCTGTTGGTTTTGGCGGCGAACTAAAAGCAGCACCCGAAAATCCCGGTGGAGATGCGTAGCGGCTGCGGTGTTCACTCAACAGCTGCTAACACAATTCAGAATGTGTTGTGGGGGAAAACGCCCTTTTACCACTGATATTTCTGAGGCCGTGCATCGACTACAACAAACGCAATCTTGGAATCGATAGTTCTGATAATAGTAATGTCAGTGATAATGATGGCCCTGTATCTTAATCAGGAGCATATCTGAAACAAGCGCATATCCGCTCTGCACCAGGGAAATAAGGTGGATTTTGGGATCTAGCTAGAGCGGTTTCCACTCAAGTGTCGAAAGTAATTGCATGTGGGATGTTTGTGCATTTCTAATTAATTGAATAGTCCAAAAAAACACCTTGTACTCCTTGGCTTGGCCATTGAGATGTGGTCCGCCCTCTCGTCAGGTACACAAGTTTGTTTTGATTGATTCATTGAATTTTCTGCCCACTATGTGATTAGCTAGAGTCACTACTTTAGTTTCAATTTTACGACGCACAATTTAACATGCTATACATGAGTCAGTTTAGCGGAGAAATAATGTTTCCATCAGGTCATAAAAATACGACTGAAGACGCTCGAGAAAAAGGGATCAGTCTTGCAAAAGCCCTACTCAACACTTGCTGCGCTCGAGTTTTTCCACAGCTGTTATTTTCTCAAACTTTAAACTGTTTCCATTCATAGAAATACGGAAAAAATGTTCTATTTCTTTTAGAACACTGCGAGAAATAGGAAGCAAAATCACTCGTTAATTCTCTAATAGATGTAAAATTTCCTCGCTATCGTTAGCGATGAGAAAATGCGAGAATAATTTGACTCATAATATTACATTATATTATTTGGAAAGAATAAAAACTTGAAAAATATAAACATGTTGTAGTGTCAACAACGTAATTGTTTTTATTCGAGATTTCTGTGTTGTAAATCCTATATTTTAATTAATTGATTCGCGCGGTCGTTTAGACTCGTTTTCAACGAAATGATGTAAGGCATTTCCGATTGTACTTGCAATACGGACGTTTTAAGAAAAACGAAACTTCGCGATTTAGTCTCCTACACGAGGTTGAGCTCATGCACGTCAAGTAAAAAAAACACATCCGCGCCTGAGGACAAAAAAAAAGTAAACTGCGCGCGTTATTAGGAAACGTCTAGTATTTTTCGATATTTTATGACGTCAACACGAACACCAAAAGGCAAAACTGACAGTGAATTTTTTTGCGTTTCCTTCCGCGAAATTCCACAAAATTTGGCAGACTGGATGTAAATATTTTAATTTAGCCGGTTGGAGCCCAGAGGAGCTTGTTTTTCAGGAAATCTATCAGAGCAGTTTATCTGTAGCGCTGAAAACGAAGGCACAAATTTGCAAAATTCGAAAAAAACTGCCAGCACAAACCCTACAGTTTTTCGTGTTTGAATTCGCATACCGCCGGAACAGATATGTACTGTGAAAATTTTGGAAATTTTACCGTAAGAAATTGAAGAAAATCACAGCTATAGCCATATAAACGATAAAAAATCATTTGGGGCATTCATAATTTAAAACTAAAAGCCAATTGTAACAGAGATGGTAGTGCAAATGAATACATGTAGGATGGTAGGTAAAGTCTGCATCCGAGCCTAAGTGACCAATCAGGCCGGAGCTTATCCCGGTTTCTGTAGCATTAAGCGACTAGGAATAATGCTTCTCCCCCATGGATGGGATGCTAGTCCATCGCAGGGTTACCCCCAGCATTAAATTTGCCGGTACCCATTTATACACCTGGGTGGAGAGAGGCACTGTGAGAGATGAGTGTCTTGCTCAAGAACACAACACAATGTCCCCGGCCAGGGCTCGAACCCGAACCGCTCGATCAGGAGTCGACGTCACTAACCATGAGGTCACCGCGCCTCCCAAAAATAAATACATAAAAGATCATATATTTGAACTGCGGAGAAAGATATGAATTTATGATTGATCATCGAAGTTATACACACAACTTAAGCGGTTGTGAAATTAAAATTTCGAAAAAGAGTTCCGGTCTGAACGGGATTCGAACCCATGACTTCTGCGATACCGGTGCCAACTGGTTTATATTTATTTACATCCTTCACTCTACGGGTATAGTACGAACTCACAATGTGACCAGCTCCCAGATGGCTTGATAGCTCAGTTGGTAGAGCACTGCAATGGTATCGCAGAGATCATGGGTTCGAATCCCGTTCAGGCATGCGGTTTTTTTTTCAGGCTTTAGGGACGGTAGTAAAACACTACTTCCACGTAATTGCTAATTATATTGAGATATATAGATGAGATGACTGGGTGTAAAAACAAATATGTACGAGTTTAAATTTGCAGGTTCCAGTGAAGAGAGCTTTACATTTACGAAAGCTTTATAACTTTTTGATTATCATTTCAAAAATCAAACCACTTTAAACTGTTCTGAGTGCTGGCTTAGCTTCGAATTCCACTGTGCCACTTAATTATTAAGATTGAAAATAAAGTATTGTTTAGGTAGGGTTGTAAGTAGGCCCTTTACAGTGTTACAAGATCATGAACATTTTTGTTAATATAA
>OMLO01001721.1_pt1 | contig 17126 bp, 22 predicted proteins | sample 1674811 | NCBI WGS metagenome assembly OMLO01 (sample SAMN06265003, study PRJEB25207) | coral metagenome | isolation source: Coral host | place: Mexico:La Bocana,Puerto Morelos, Mexico | collected 2008-11-13 | reverse complement strand
ATACCTTATTTCTATTTAATTAAGAATCTGAACACAACTGTAAACTTTAATATGAGCTAAATAAAACTACTACTACTGTACCTATGTCAGTTGATGTTCGCTTTAAGAAAGTGAAGCAAATAAGGGCTTGCTTTCGTTGTGCTCGAAGTGGACACCGGATGACGTGGATGAAGTGGATGAAGTGGACACCGTGTGGGAGAGGATCCCATATCCCTCAGCTATGCAAGACTGGTGGAGTGAAAATTCCAGAAGTTCAAAACCCAACTCCAAGTACCGGTAACCCACCAAACCATCCAAGTTGGAATCCTGCTGCCCCTCCTTATACACCAGCTAACCAGAGTCATTTGCCGCTGTTATCTCAACTTCTAAAGGCTGCTGTAATGTCTTCTGCTAAGAACACTGACATCAAAACTGCTGGCGTGATGATGAGAACTGTGTGTGTTGTTTTTGGTGATGTGGCTGTAAGTGCACTGTGTAACACTGGGGTCACTTTTACAATGATGTCATCATTTTTGGCTGCAAATATACCAAAGAGAGTTGTGGGCAAACGTCATTTACGGATTGAGACACTTGGAGATGTGCTGGAAGGCGAATTTGATGTTGTTCAGGTGACTGCAAGAGGAGTAAGCAATGCAAATACCTTCACCTTTCATGCTGTAGTGACGGATGAGTTGTCTGGTGTCTTTGAGAGGGTGGAGCCTGAGTCCTATTGAGCCCTTCAAGAGGTGGTTGGTGGTTGTCCAGTCCTTGCTGATCTTACTGGCCCTGGTACAGATAGCATTGGTATTGTGTTTGGAGAAGATTGCTATGACACCATTGTCCAAGGTATGACAATTAAACTGAGGAATGGCCTCAAAGGAACACCTACAATTTTTGGGTGGGTCCTTCATGGTGGAAGTGGATCCATTCCATTTGCGGGTGTGGCTGCCAGAGCTCATGTCCATGCATTTCAAGCCTCTGTTCATGAACAACTGCAGAAGTTTTGGACTTTGAACCACCTTGGTGTTGCACAGGAGGAGGTGTTGGAACAAGACCTTGAGCTGGAGGTAAAGAATCCATCCATCATGACAAATCTGGGAAGTATGTTGTGTTGTGGTCTTGGAAACCTCAAGCCTGAAAGCATTTAGCACTTAACATGGCCCTTTGTGAAACAAGGCTTTGTCGCATGGTGAGAACCACAAGAGAGTTGATGCCTGAAGAGTACACAGCATACGGCATTCAGTTAAAAGCACTCCTCGAAGAGGGTCACATTGAGCTGTTACCAGAGGCCTGCATTCCTCAGTCCTTTCTTCCACATTGAGGAGTTGTTAAGCTTGATCGGGAGACAACTAAACTGCGTATTGTACGCGATGCCTCAGCTAAGTATGAAGGAGGCATTTCTCTTAATGATGCCCTTGAGAAAGGACCAAACCTTTTACTGCTGTTGCGGGGCATACTTCTACGTTTCAGAGTTGGCAAAGTGGGTGTGGTAGGTGATCTTGAAAAGGCATTTCTGAAGCTGTCGCTTCGTGAGGAAAACTGAAATGTTTGTTGCTTCTTGTGGCTCAACATGCAAGGGGAGATTGAGGTGTACAGATACAAGAAGGTCTTCTTTGGTGCCAAGTCTTCACCATTTCTGCTCCAAGTAGTCCTGAAACAACATTTAGAGAGTTTCATCAGTGAATCAGAAATGGCTTCCCAGCTTCTTTGCAACCTTTACATGGATGATCCGGAGAACTCAATGGAGGACACTGAGAAAGCAAGGGAGTTCTGGCATGAAGCAGTGTGTATCTTTAAAGATGATGCTTTAACCTGCATAAATTTCGGTCCAACAATGAAAATCTGCTCCATGAGTTTTCAGGCACCCAAGTGCAGCAACTCCACAAAGTACTTGGGGTTAGATGGGACTTAAAATCGGATGAACTTCTTCCACTTGTTGATCTGGAAGATATGGTACCCAAGAAACTTACAAAGCAAGAAGTGTTGTCCTGTCTGTCTAAGATTTACGACCCATATGGGCTAGTGAGCCCTGCTGTCACTCCATTGAAGATTATTGTCCAAGACTGTTGGAAAGAGACGTTTGGATGGGATGAGGAAGTTAACCCGGATTTGCGAAGGCGTGTCGAAGAAGTATTGAAAGGGTTCTCAGGAGGAAACCATCTGAGAGTAAACCGATGGTTTGGGAATAACTCCCTCTCAGTGCAAGGACACAAAACTGTCACTTCACGTTTTCTGTGACGCCTCCTCTAGAGCCTATGCTGTGGCAGCCTACGTTCATGTTGCCGATACAAATGGAAATGTAACAGTGAGTCTTTTTGCTTCGAAATGTAGACTTGCCCCACCGAACGAGACACGATACCTCGCCTTGAACTTCTTGATGCCTTACTAGGAGCTCGACTTCTGAATTCACTGAGATTGGAGTACAGTGGTGTCTTCAAGATTGATGATGAATTCCTTTGGACAGACTCCAGTGTTGTTCTGTCAGGGACCGAGTGTGGGTGGAGTGTTTGTAGCTAACCATGTGGAAGAGATTACTGCTGTTGGTGGAGTGTGGTCGTGGGTTCCAACAGATGAAAACCCTGCGGACTTACCTATTCGGGTATGACGTTAGCTCAGTTGTCTGACTCCAAGATTTGGTGGAGCGGCCCCGAATGGTTGAAATGACCAGAGGAAGAATGGCCGAAGCATCCAAAAAGTGGCACTGATACTGCATTGCTGATGATGGCCGTAGCTGACAATCAAGAACTAAAATATGTGGAGGAAATTGTTGACCCAACCTGAACAAGCAAGTACCTTCGCACTTTGAGAAGTGTAGCTTGGATGCTACATTGGCGCAAGTCTCCTAAAAACACCCAAACTATGCTGCCGTTATGAAGTGTGGTGTTGTCAACCAATTGGTGCTTCATATTCACGAACAAAGGCAACATGCCGGTACTGCAACAGTTATTTCAGAACTGAGACGCCAAGGAATTTGGATCCTGCGCTCTAAGAAATCAGTCTCATCGGTGATACAAAAGTGCAGGAAATGTAGCAGGTTCTTGGCGGCCCCTGCATCTGAACAGACACCTCCTTTCCCTAGGTGTCGTGTAACTTGCAAGCATCCCTTTGAAACTACTGGCATGGATCTAGGAGAACCGTTATACCTGAAGGATAACAGCAAGGTCTGGTTGGTAGCATTTACCTGCAAGTCAGTGAGAGCCATTCATTTGGAACTTGTGACATTGTTGTCTGTAGAGGCGTTGACTTAGGCTCTGCTGAGATTCATGAACAGAAGAGGTGTCCCACAGTTGTGCATAAGTGATCATGGATCAAATTTTGTGGCGGCAGCTAAGTATCTTGAAATGAAGTGGCAATTTGTGGTGGAACGTGGACCTTGGTGGGGAGGAGCCTGGGAGAGGTTAGTGGACATTGTTAAAGGCCTGCTACGTCGCTCGTTGGGCCATGATGTGCTTTCCTGGGAGGAATTAGTAACTGCTCTGAGGTGGAGAAAGTCATTAACCGCCGGCCTATCACTTACCTGCGGGAATTGAGCGATCCTGGTGGGGGTGTTCCTATCCCTTTGTGTCCTGAACATTTCCTGTTGTCACCGCGAGAAAACTTGAAGGAAGAAGAAAGGGAACTAATCTCTGATGAATTTCACTTGCACCAAGTCTTGGATTCACAAGGGGAAGTTTGGAAGACTCTGCCAAATCCTTTAAAAGAAGGAGAAGTTGTCCTTGTAGCTGATGACAGAGAAAAACGTTTAAATTGGAAGATGGGGGTTGTCCGGCAGCTCAGTCTTGGCAGAGATGGAAGATGCCGTGCTGTGACTGTCCAGGTGAGGTCGGGATTGCTAAACCGACCAATTCGCAAACTGTACAAATTGGAGCTCTGTGCTGAATCTGACAATCTCCCGCCCATTACAAGCTCACTAGAGAGTACTGAAAAAGATGATGGGATGTTAGATAGCGAGGCCGAGACGATGGAGGATGAAGATGAAGAAGCTGAACCTGAAGTCACCCTTCCACAGAGGACTCGGAGAGGAAGAGAGATTGTTCGTCCAAGTTGCTAAAAGGACTGACCAAGTTGCTATGAGGACTGACTAAGTCTCTATAAGGACTGACTAAGTCTCTATAAGGATTGACTAAGTTGCTTTAAGGACTGATTAAGTTGCAACGTGCTACCGCAAGTTGCGAGGTGGAGGATGTTGAAAGCTGAACTTTCTAGACTAACCTTTTTCTCGTCTGTGCAGCAGCCCTTGGCCATGAAGGTGTCAAGATTAAGCGTCTAGATTTTTCTGATCCACAAGGGGGCAAGGCGGCGTGTGATCGGAAGGCTGCAACTATAAAGTCACATATGAGGATCTATCTTAACGCTGGAAATGATATCGAGATGCCTGAGCAGATGAAAGACGCCATACTCTCTTCTGGTGGAGTTTCTGGTGTTAATGTAGCATTGTGTGAGTCTGTCGAAGTTCCGACGGTGCTATCTTCGAAGATAGAGGGTATTAGTCAGCTCAGCAATGTCGAGTACAAGGAAGAGGGGCCACTGGTTTGGAGGGCGTATGGTATCGGCGATGGTAAACTCATCCCTACAGACAAATTGCATTGCCCATCCCCATCTGACCTACCGACCCTTAACGGAGTTACTCATTATTACTCAAGCGCATTTACATTTGTCAAGCAGAGGCGCATAAAAGCATCAGTTCAAGATCCAGATCCACCAGTGGATATCGAAAAGGAAGAGAGTAACACGGCTGTGATGAACGTATCTATTGTTAACATGGACTTAGACACTTGATTGACATTGTGATTTAATACCGTATTGATTGCAACACATTGTAGCTTCTACACATGTATTGAATTCAATCACAGTAATAAATTGTCCAGTATTTTACATGGTGTCAGAAAAACAGATCTTACATTATGGAGCCTATGGGCCTGCTCAAACTAGACGATAATACCGCAGAGAATTGGAGGAAATGGAAACTTCGATGGAGCCTGTACGCAAAGGCAAGTGGTGCTGACAAACAAAAAAAAGAGACGCAGTGCGCCATCTTCTTGCACACGATTGGCGAGGAAGCACTAGAAGTCTACAAAATGTTCACGTTGAGAGAAGCCCAACAAAACAAATTGGATCCAATTATAGAAAAATTTGAAGCTTACTGCTCTCCGAAGAAAAACACTACCTACGAGCGATACATTTTCAACTCCTGTACGCAAAATGGTTGAACCATCGACGCCTTTGTCACCGATCTTTGTAACAAGGCAAAGACCTGTGAGTTCAGGGAACTGCAAGACAATCTTATCAGAGACCGAATCATTTGGGGAATCGACAACAACAGCATAAGAGAGCGTTTACTTCACAACAACAATCTCACCTTAGAAAAGGCGATTGACGACGTCAGAGCCGTCGAGACCAGCAGGATGCAAATACAAGAACTCAACAATTCCATTGAAGCAGCAGCACTGACAAACGAAAGGAGACCCTACAATGCAAAACATCCAACTAAGGGCAAAGGAAGTGGTTACAAGAAGCCATCACCCTGCATTCGATGTGGCACAACTCACGATCAAGGACAATGCCAAGGAGAGAATCATTATGCCAAGATGTGTTTCTGAAGGAAAACAAGAGATCCAAGCCCCCAGAAACTCCATGATGTACAACACATCGATTCCCATGAAGATTCCGACCAGGATGCTTTATTTATCGGAGAAATTGATGCACTAAACAAGGCACCAGAAAGCGAATTGTTTGTTGCCCTCAAAGTCAACGGCGAGGATATCCGTTTCAAGATTGACACTGGAGCACAATGCAATGTAATACCAGAGCACAGATTTGCTAAACTCACGATTAAGCCAGCACTCCGGAAAACCAGCACGAAATTAACAGCTTATGGAGGAACACGAGTGCCAGTAAAAGGAAAATGTCAGATGACAACTAAGATCTTTGTGAAGCAATCAATGCTGAATTCTACATAGTAGGAATCAACAAAGCGAAACCACTAATTGGGTTACAAACATGCCGTGATCTGGAACTAATTAGCATAAACAACATTGGCGAGTGTTGAGAAGCCCATGGTTAGTCAATGATTATCACACCTTTCGACTTTTTGTCTTTTGATTTTTAAGTCTTCCTTGTCGACAACACTTGTGTTTTCCTAGGCTGTTAAAGAAGCAATGGCAACTCGGAAGGCTGCTTGCCCAGATCGATCACAACCAGGAGAACCCTTCCCCAAAAGAGGAAACCCCACGAGGATGACTGAAACATCCACCACCACAGTTCAGTGTACAATGGCATGCTCTAGGGGGCATAAAATCATAGAGTCGCCCCAAGTTGAAGTATCGGAAATTGATGAATGTGTCGATGAGCAGCACGCAGAAGTGATTGAGACTTTAGTCCAAAAAGCACCGGATTCTGTGGAAGGCACGGATTGCAGCAACTGCATTGTTTTGCAAAATACAATGCGAAAACTAAAAAACAGAATTGTGTCGTTGGAAAACAAAGTTAAGAAGTGGAAACTGTCAAATCGACGATCAAAATATCGCATTGAAGATGAATACAGTGTTTGTTATTTTGTTTTGTTGTTTTGTGTAAATAACGAAATGTGTGTAACTTCTTCCTACTTTGTACTCCTCACTTTCCCTTTTATTTAGTGTCAACAGAAGTGTACTTCTGGGGTCAGTTGATATGCCTACTCCTTTAATTTATGATTTTGGTATGAACTTAATTTTTTCTCTCTCCAGGAAATGGTCAAGAATCCCCTCAAGTTGAGGCAGATAGAGAAAAGAATGTCAGAGAAATGGATGATGATGGTGAAGAAGGGTGCACAGGAAGAAGAGGATGAAGCATCTGAGGAAGAAGATGAGGACAGCTCTGTCTTCGAAACCAAGACAGAAGAAGGAACAGAAACCACTGTAACAGAAACAGATGAGGATAGTGGGGAAAAATTTAATCGGTATTGTTTGATATAATAAATGTTAAAAGTATTATATTAAAATAATAGTAATAATCACCATCATTGTTATCATCATCATCATCATCATTGTCATAATAATAATGATAGTAATAAGTATTGGTAGTTTATACATGTCATGACACTGGAAGGGGGCAGTCCAGGTATATTATGAAATACTGTGTAAGTGTTTTTGGTTACAGTATGACACTTGTGGTTTGGCTATATGACTGGTGGTCTTAGGAGAACATTTTATTTTATATTGTTATAGTTTCCATAATAATATTATTACAATTAATGAATTTTAAATCTATTATAGGTTGTCAGTCAAGAACACCAACATCAGAACAGAGCCAAAGCATAATGTCTTCCTCACTCAGCCGCTGCTTCTATTCAATTTCTGTCGCACATGCAAGGCAGATAATCCTACTGTAAAGGCCAGTGGAAATGGGACACAGGCGATTGTGAGAACGTACTGCAACAATCCAAAATGCAATAAAGAGGACATCTGGTACAGCCAGCCCCAGATGCCAGGTCTGAAAATACCAGCAGGCAACTTCCTCCTATCACTGTCAATTCTCCTTGCAGGAGGTTCTGCAACCAAGGTTTTCAAGATGTTTTCACACATGGGTCTTGGTTGTGTCTCCCTCAACACTTACTTTAAGTATCAGAGGGTAAGTTCAAAATACACCCAGGTCTTGCAGCATAAGTTTAAGGATGTTATGCCACTAAATTTTCTTTTTTAATCTTTCACAGGTTCTGAAAAATGCAATATAACTACATGATATGGTGTATCTAGAGGGATAAACTTGGTTTTCTTTTTTTTTAAGGGGCACAGTACTACACATTACAAAAGAGTACAAGAATTCCATACAGCATAATTTACTCTTAGCTGATCATGCTGTTTTGTATGTGTTTTTTTTTCAGACAAAGCTTTTCCCATTGATCTATCTTTATCGGCAAAAATACCAGAGTCAGATGCTTGGAAAGTTGAAGTCCCTCCAAACTTGTATTACCATTGCAGGAGACAGTCGGCATGACAGCATGGGTCATAGCGCAAAGTTTGGGGCGTACACTATTTTCTGCTGTACTGTCCCAATGATAATCCATTTCTCTCTTGTTCAAGTAAAAACAGAATTTGTGGCTTAATTTATGGCATTTGTGACAAGTTTATTCCTGTCAATGAAACAGGGTAGTTCTTTCAAAAGAAACCTTGCTGGATAGGAAAGGATAGGATAGGATGGTGTTTATAGTATTATGATCTAGATGGAATTACTATGGTACCATTGTAACACTTGTTTTAGTAACGTAACTTCTTATTCTTACATGAAACATTTGTCTGAAAATGTTTCTCTAGAGGAACCAAGCTGGAAGCAGCCCAGCAATAGAATTACTTGCCTTCAAGCAGTGCATGGAGTTTTTAATTGCCTATGGCCTCACTATTGGAGCATTTATATCCGACCGACATGTCTCCAGTGCTAGCCATATGAAAAATGTTCTTAGTCACATTGTCCACTACTTTGACATCGGGCATCTCAAGAAAAGTAAGAAATGATTTTTGAAAAATATTGAAGGGTGAAAAACAAAAGGGTGCAAGGAGCTGGCAGCCTGGATAAAACCATGTGAACGACATCTACATTTAGTGGAAATGGTAGAGTTATTTGGGCAAAGTTTAAGGCCTTTATGAGTCATGTGGTTAACAAGCACAACAATCTTGAGGATCCCTTGTTTAACAAGTGTGCTCATGGCAGCCTTGAACCAAGGAAATGGTTAAGAATTGGTAATGTAGTAGTCAAACTTTTTTCAGTTGCTGATTCTTGTTTATGCCATTGCTAATGAGTGTAGTCATTTATAGCAATGTACGAAATAAACCCTGTATGGTTCTTGTAATTGACAATTGAAAACCTAGAAGGGCTTTGAGTAACGACTGTTTGTTTCTTCCAGAGGTAGTGTTGTCTATGAACAGTTATGTGAGGCGCTTACGAACAATGCTCTAGTTAAAGGCATTAAGCAAGCTTCCCCTCTAGCTCAAACAAGTTGCCTGGAGGGCTTTCATTCGGTTTTAAACCATTTTGCACCAAAAATGATAGCTTTTTCTTATGCTGGCATGTATTGCAGGTACTGACAAATTGTAGGTCCTATTCACAAAGTGGTATAGACCCTTCTCATAAATGGCTACCAATTTAAAATTCTTTTATATGCAATCAATGAGGCTCACTAAACTTGTTTGGGATTAAAAGTTATTTTGAATTATCTACTCAAAAACAAGGTTAGTCAGACTAATTTAATACTTACAAAAGAATTTATAATCGGCAGCCATCTATGAAAAGGATCTATTAGTTCAGTTAGTTTATCACTGAAAATTTCAAATACCCATCAATTAAAAGATTACATGTGTGTATACATCAAGTGATTCAATTACTGCACCATTTTTAGGAGTCTGAAGACACAAAGTTCAATGTTCAACTTTTTCATTTTAATTTCTACAGGCATGTGTTGGCTAAAGTACATTTCAACTTCAATCTCCAAAGGGATGTAAAGCATCGAGATGCAGATGGGGTGGAAAGAGTGAAAGTCTCCTATCCAAAGTTCAAAAATGGGGAAGCAACTGTTCGAAATGTGAAAGTTACACAAAACTTTGGTAAGCATCCCTGGAGAATGAACCAATCAAAGCATAAGTAATAAAATTTTCATTTGTGTACATATCTGCTGACTTGCCAGTTATTTATTAGAAAGAAAAATCCAAATATTACTCTTGAAAGTGGAAGAATAAATTGCTGCCAAATTTTGTTCTCTCAGATTATGTGGAAGAAATATGTGGAAGAAATATTCGAAACATTTATGGATACAAGCAAGGAGGAGCTGGTAAATGCTGCAGCTAAGTTAAGTGAAAAGACCCCTGAACCAATAAACACCATGCTGGAGAAGCAGTCGCGTGATGAGGCATTGAAAAAGAAAGAGGAAAGAAGTAAAATGGTGGTAAAAGATGTCCCTCCAACCACAGTTAAATTAAAACACTACACTGGTAATTTAACATGTTCAGTTTAATCAGATGTCCTTCTGATTTATTGTAACTGATGTAATGTATTGTTATTAGTTACGCAGGCACCAGAAAGAAATGCCCAAATAAAATTGGAATGAAATGAACTTTCAATACTGTTCCCTAAGTTGTTCTTGAAATATGTAGATACATTGTAGACATCCATTAACAGAAATGTGCAAAACACAACATAACTTTGGTCAGGGCTGTTTGATACATGTAGTACAAAGTTTTGTTGCACCACTTAACAAAATCTTATCCAGGCTAGTTTTCATCAAGATCAAAACCAGCATAAATATGCACATGCTGGAAGTGGAATCCTTTTATTTCCAATCCGGCCATACACAAGTCTTGTGAATTCACAATATGAGACACTCTGCAAGAAACTAAGGGAAAAATAATACCAGTGTTAAATAACTATTTACAAACTAGAAAATGACAAACCCAAACAATGATAGTTCAAGGAAAAATTACTAATTCCCTTGTCACCACTACCATTAAGGAAACAGCATTTATGAATGGTTACCAAATTGCCAAGTTACCATGGGGAGTTAGTTTGCCTGTGGTTTACTATCTATGTTGATTTAATAGCACGAGTTTTAAGCCTTGTTACCGGTACCATTACTACTAACCTCTCTTCACTTCCTCTCTGCCTGTACTGTTGCTTCCCCTTGGTTTTGAATTTGCTTGCAGCCATCCTAAGGCTCCACTTCTGTAGACAGACTGGATTAAAACTGGGATGCTCTGTCACACACTTTAGGGAGGCGTTAGGTGAAACATCTTGCTGGACAAGATCGCTTTCCAGGGACTCTCCGCATGGTTCTAATTCTTTACAACAATAACATTCACTGATGTTCTGAGCCAAGACGACACTGCAGTTTCCACACTCGCACCTGCATGCGTATAAAACGATAAACATGTCTAAAGAACTGTATCGTTGTCTATTGTAAGCCACATTTTTCCAATCCTCTTGCCACGAATTGAATATCAATAAACTTAAATACTCAAAAATAAAAACTTAGATTAGCGGAGCATAACTCAAGAGTGTGAAATTCAGCTTGCTTATTGTAAGCTCATAATTTTGCGTACATAAACAAAGGTAAACACAACTTCGTAAGAGCATCTTACCACTCGCTCACTGCTAAAGAGCCCTCTAATCGATCCCTCAAAATTTTCTCCATTTCTTCGTCAGCTTTTCTTTCCCTTTCATACTCTGCTGTCCAGTCTGCATCGGCTCGCGGTTCGTCAGAAAATGCTGCCGCATCTTCTTCATCGCTCGTGGACATACCTGTGGACGGGCCGTCGCTTTCCTGTTCAATCTCGTATTCTATAGACGAACTAAGTTCAGAATCGACTGAATTCACGTCGCTTAACTCTAATTCTTCTTCTGATGAAGACATTTGCCGTTCTGTGAGAGTTTGACTTCAGATGTTGCAGAGAAATAACAAACGCCAAGGGAGACGGAGGGGTTTTTCTCTGCTGAGAAACAACGTGGTAGTGGAATGAAGATATTACAGGCAGTAACTACACAGAGCCCGACACCAACAGATTCAACTCTCAAGCAAGAACTGCGCAAGCTTAAAACACTGGTACAATGCCTGGTCCAGCAACAACGAGGTACTTCCGATTTGTCACAGCGTAGTTGGCAAAGGGCCTGGAATTCACCAGAGTGTTGGGCTTGTAGTGCCCAGGGGCACATTCAACGCTACTGCCCTAAACATCTCGGGGAGCCTAACATCTCAACAGCCGTAGGAATGCCCGGGAAATGAGACACTGTCGAGTTCAAGGACCAGAGTCCGACAGATCAATTAACGCTAAGGCCCACCTTACCTTCAATCAAAACAGATGCCGTGGGTGCTGACAAAGACGGCTTGTATGTTAGCGGGTTCGTAAATGGAATGCCAGTCAAGTTTTTAGTGGACACAGGAGCAAACATCACCATCCTGAAGTCTCAAACATGGGAGGCCATCTCTTGCTATCCAGACTCAAGACCAAGACAGTTCCAGCATGTTCTTGACACCATGAAACTGGCCGATGGACGCTACTCTTCTTTCCTGGGACGTGGAAACATGACACTCAGACTAGGCGACCGAGAATTTGACTTTACGATGTGGGTAGCAGAGATCGAACCAGAGGGGATCCTTGGTTTAAATTTCCTTCGTTGATATCACTGCCAATTGGTTATTAAAGATGGCTGCTATGAGCTACAGTTCGGAGATGGCAGTGAAGCCAAGCCAGGTCAACCACTCTCCCCCAGCTGCTTTCGAGTGTCTGTTGACCGCACAACAGTCGTCCGTCCTTGGAGCGAAGCTTTTGTGGCTGGCAAGATAGTCGGTCTGTGTGCCCCTACCCTAGGACTGCTGGAAACTATGGCCAGACTGATGGAAGTGAACCACCTGATGCTAGCTAGAAGCCTGGTAGATGGAGCATCTGACATTATTCCATTAACAGTGCTAAACCCCAGAGATTATCTCGTACATTATACAAGGACAACGTGGTGGCTATGTGTGAACCTGTCGAACTTGTTGAACCTTCCCACATTCGACAAACCAGCATGGCTCTTTGCCAAGTACGCGAAAAAGGGTGGTAGCATGACAGCTGCTGTAGAGCCAGACAGTGGTAGGCCTTCTGTCCCTGAACACCTCTTAGACTTGTTTGAACGAAGCTCTAATCTTCTGAATCCTTACGAGTGCTCACACCTTGCCGAAATGTTGATCAAGTTTCCTGATGTATTTGCAGTTTCCTCTGACGAACTTGGCCATGCCAGCTTAGTAACACATACGATCTTCACAGCCCATCTGTCAGCCAGCGAGACGTCTCCCCCTACACAAAAGAGCCGAAGCCGATACCCTTATCAAGGAAATGCTTCAGAAAAAAGTGAAGTGGGTGTCACCCATCGTATAAGTGAAGAAGAAAGACGGGTCTACCCGTTTCTGCATTGATTACCGTAAACTTAATGATGTGACAATTAAGGACAGCTACCCTCTTCTGAGGATTGATGATTGCTTAGATGCACTTGCAGGCTGCAAGTGGTTTTCCACCCTAGACCTCTGTAGCGGTTACTGGCAGGTGGCCATGGCCGAGGCTGACAAGTCAAAAACTGCCTTCAGAACTGGAAAAGGCCTATACCAGTTCATGGTCATGAGTTTTGGTCTCTGCAATGCCCCTGCAACTTTCGAGTGGCTCATGGAAAAGGTGTTGTCTGGGCTACCTTGGGAGGTGTGTCTTATTTACTTACATGACATCATAGTCCATGGCCGCGAGTTTGGAGAAGCAATTCAGAGGCTCCGTACCATATTACAGTGGCTTCACGCTGCCAGCCTCAAATTAAGCCCTAAGAAGTGCATTCTCCTCCAGGGACCGGTACCTTTCCTTGGCCATGTGGTGAGCGGCCATGGCGTATCTACCGACCACAAGAACATTGCTAACAACAGCTCCCATTTTGGCCTTCCCCACACTTGACAGCTTGTTTATCTTAGACACAGATGCAAGCAACACTGGCCTTGGCGAAGTATAATCCCAAGTCCAAGGGGAGGAGAAGGTGATTGCGTTCCACAGTAAATCACTAAACAACAGTGAGAGAAACTACTGCGTAACGCGCAAGGAACTCTTGGCAGTTATTGTGGAGGTAAAGACCTACCATCACTACTTGTGTGGAAGGCAATTTCTCATCCGCACAGACCATGGTGCTTTGAAGTTCAAAAATCCAGAGGGACTACACGCGAGGTAGCTGGAACTGCTGGGTACTTATGACTTCAAGATCGAACACTGTTCTGGTATACACCATGGGAATGCTGACGCTCTCTCAAGAAGGCCATGTGGTGACTGCCGATACTGCAATTGTGTCGAACAGAAGCACGATACCACATCAGTCGCAGATTGTGGAAGTGCAGATGTCGTCCCATGCTGTGCACCTCAGGCCCTCGACAAGCCTGCGGAGGGGGGTAGCCTCCCCTTCCTCAACTGGATCCCAAACATCCACCTGAAAGCCAGCAGTTCCCAAGCAAAAGTTCTGAATCCAAGAAGGCCTTCATTGTTACGGGCAGCAAAAGTAACTTGCGTGCTAGCCAAGTCGCCGATGATGACCTTGGAAAGATAATCGCATGGAAGGAGTCCTGTCCCTCTCGCCCAGCATGGAAGGATGTGTCAACTGAAAACAAAACTATCAAGACTTACTGGAGTCAATGGGACTGTCTGTCCCTATGAAACGGTGTCCTCTGCCGGCGGTGGGAATCTGAAGCGGGAGACGAGGTGTGTTGGCAGCTTGTTATGCCTTCCAGTCTCAGAAACAATGTTCTCCAGGAGCTCCACACTGAGGAAACCGCAGGGCACTTAGGTATCAATAAGACATTGGGAAGAGTTAAGCAAAGATTCTATTGGCCCGGGTGCACAAAAGATGTGAGAGACTGGTGTCGGTTGTGCAACCTCTGTGCCTCCAGAGAGAGGCCAACCCGCACACCAAGAGCGCCTTTGCAGACCTACGATGTTGGTGCCCCCCTTGAGAGAGTGACTCTCGACATATTGGGACCGCTGCCTGAGTCAGACCGTGGCAACAAGTACATCCTTGTCATAGGGGATTACTTTTCGAAGTGGATGGAAGCCTTCGCGATTCCCAATCAAGAGGCCACAACTGTAGCAAGAGTGTTTGTTGACGAATTTGTGGCTTCTTTTGCCATCCCAAGGCAGATTCATTCCGACCGGGAAGATATTTTGAGTCGAAAGTGTTTCAAGAAATGTGTGAGGCACTGGGAATGGATAAAACCAGAACCACACCCCTCCACCCACAGTCCGATGGAATGATTGAACGATTCAACTGGACAATAGAAGGCATGTTGTCCAAGTTTGTAACAGAGAATCAAGGGGATTAGGATAGCCACTTGCCTGTTCCGATGATGGCGTATCGCTCCGCTGTCACGAAACCACTTCCTTTACTCCATGTGAGCTAATGTTTGGGCAGCAGCTTGACCTTCCAATTGACCTTCAGTTTGGGCATCCCGAGCAAGAATGTGGTGACCAGGACAAAACCGAATACATGTATGTCCACCGCCTGCAGGCCTGATTGGAATGCATTCATGCATTTGCCTGTCAGCATTTGAAGTTAGGAAGCGAAAGGAACAAGCGGTACTACGATCACAAGGCATTACACTGTTGCTTTGAGCGTGGGGACCCTGTTTGGCGACATAACCGCAGATGCAAGAAAGGCAGGACCCCAAAGTTACAGAGGCCCTGGGAAGGACTGTACTTGGTAATATCTTGCCTGGATGACCTGATCTATAGGATCCAGGAAGGACCTAGGTCGAGACCAACGGTCGTCCATGTTAACCGGCTTAAGAAGTACCAGGGACACAGTTTTGTTAACTGGCTAACCAAAGGGAAGATTGGCAAAGACAGAGTATCCACTGCAGGTGAAGCTTCAAAGAGTGGCCAGCCAACTAAGCAGCAGAACTCCAGGCCCACGCCGGTAGCTAAGGAACTTGGAAAGGCACCCACCATTGCCGAGAAAGCACAGGAAAGACCGCGTCGGACACCAAGGAGACCGGCCTGGACAGCTGACTATCAGATGGACTAAGACTTTGTTTACTCTATATCCGGCTAGTGACATTTTGGGGACTCTAATTTAGTGTTTTTTAATAAGGGGGGATGGTGTGACGAACGAATGGGTGACATTAGTTGTTGTTGCGCAATCACCATGCTGTTGTAATAGAATCTCAGAGCAAGAGGCCTGGTGTCGGATAATTATGAAGAGAATTAAAACATGTGTGTATTTACCTGAAGGAACTGTTCTTTATTTCGGCCCGCTACAATATAGAGGATCTTTGTCTTGATTTTGACTTAGTTGATATTTGGTGAATAAGACACCTGGAAGTCAAACGGTTCACCTGGAGACAGAAGAACCCAATTATTCATAGAAGACTTGAATACTGGCTAATAAGCGAGGTCTGTCAAGAGGACATAAAAAAATCCGATATTATTTCCTAGATAAACTCCGACCATTCGATATTGCTGCATTTTGGTAGTATTTGTAAACAAAAGTATGGCCCTTCTTTTTGGAAATTCAACGCTCTAGCCGAGGATGCTGATTTCGTGATATTATTGACCGAAAGCGTACCAGAATGGCTAGATGAATTTAGTGCCGTCAATGATAAAAGGGTTTTGTGGGACTTAATTAAGTATAGAATAAGACAAATTTCTATACAATACAGTAAAGAAAAAGCTCACAAGAAAAGAGAGAAGATCTCTGATATTGAAAATATGTTTCAGACATGCGAGGAAAACTGTAATAACACTCCCTCCAATGAACTTTTTGAACAGCTTGAAACTCTTAAAACTGAATGTGACAAACTTTATGACGATATAGCAAAGGGGGCCATATCAGATCAAAAGCTACCTGGTACAAAAAAGGAGAAAAGAGCAACAAGTTTTTTTTTTTAAATCTTGAGTCACAATAAAATCAAAAGTTCAGTTCGAAAGATTTGCAATAGTGAAGGTACTTTAATTACAGACGCCCAAAAAGTACAAGAAATTGAAAAATTCTATTCTAATCTTTGTAAAAAAGATACCCTTTAGGCATCCAGGAACACATTAAATTCCTTTCAAACACATACCGACATGCCAAAACTCTCCCAGGCTGAAGTTCGTATCTGTGAAGGAAAATTATCAATCTCCGAGTGTTATAGAAGTCTCCACCTCTTTCAAAATAACAAGTCACCTGGTAACAATGGGTTAACTGTTGAGTTTTACAAGGCTTTCTGGAACATAGTAGGTATTATCATGATAGAAAGCTTAAATTATTCCTATGATCATGGCGAATTATCAAATTCTCAGAGAGAAGCTATCATCACTCTAAGCGAGAAAAAAGATAAAGATAAAAGAGACCTATCCAACTGGAGACCGATCTCGCTTATAGATGTAGATGTTAAAATTGGCTTGAAAGCCATTGCCAAAAGACTTGAGTCTATTTTACCTAAACTCGTACACTATAACCAAAGTGTGTATGAGAAAGGCAGAACTATTTTTGATGCAATAAGAACAATAGAAGATGTTATGGAGTTCAAGGAGAGATATAACATCAACGGCAAAATGGTTTGTATTGACTTTAACCCTTTAACCCCTAAGAGTGCCATATGGCACTACAAGACCCACTGCTTTTCAAAAAATTGCAACTTTCTTAAT
>OMLO01001720.1_pt1 | contig 17127 bp, 15 predicted proteins | sample 1674811 | NCBI WGS metagenome assembly OMLO01 (sample SAMN06265003, study PRJEB25207) | coral metagenome | isolation source: Coral host | place: Mexico:La Bocana,Puerto Morelos, Mexico | collected 2008-11-13 | reverse complement strand
AAGCCATTCAGAAAACCCTGTCTCACGGCTCTGTGCAAGCCGATCTGGATATCCCTCGCTGCTCTTAACTGAGCCGACGGTTTCAGTATAAGGTTAGTTAGGGGTGAGCCTTTGCCAAACCCCTGTCTACGGTTCTGAGCAAGCCGTTCCACTGACCAGTTGATTTTTCCTGCGAAGTGCGACTTATTTCAGACTGGGAATTTTTGATTGATATATGAGTCCTTGGCTGCTACTGCTTGTTGCGCTGTGGCATTGTGATCTGCATTACGAACACATCACAGAGGCGGCGGGCGAGAAGACAGAGAGCAGCAGCCAGAAGGACTTTGTGGTTGCATCGAGCAGGCTGGATTTCGCTATCGGTGCAAAAGGTAGCCAACATCAGGCATACACTTGGTACACACCACTCAGTAGACAAAGTCTTGCAGAAGAAGCTCAAGAAGATGGAGACTTCGATGCGAGATCCATGGAAGTGCGGCCCATGCAAAAGGCTAAACAAGCACAGTGCTTTCTACTGTGGCGCTTGTGGAGTCTGGTGGGAGCAGTGCTGGGACAAGACCTACATGCACCGCACCAACTATGCTATGGATGGATCGACGCCCAGAGGCAGCAACCACCGTCAAGGGTGGAATGCGGATGGCTGGGACCAAAGACCAAAGAGTCCAAGGAAGCGATCAACTACAAGTCCGAGAAGACAAGGGAAAGGAGAAGCCAAAGGCAAAGGAAAAGCGAAAGACGGCAATGTGACACGACAAGCGAGCAAGTGGCCAATGCCAGTGCTCGATTGGTCAAGTGTCAAAGAAGAAGCTATCCTGGAGCCGGTGCCACCGAGAACGCAAATGCCAACCAAGTCGGCAGAATCATCTGCAGAAGTGCAAGATTTGATTTCAACGCTGCAGGCATCCTATCCGGACGGATTGCCGCCGGAATTGCAAGCCAAGGTGGACAAGATCAAGAAGACATCGCCTATGGATCTACGACGGCATATTGGGCAGATGACCAAAGTCAAAAAAGAGCTGGACGCATTGAGAGAAGCCAGAAAACGACATGTGGATGCATGGAAGCACCATGTGGAGAGCCTGGTCAAAAACACAAGTGCACAGCTAGCGCAATACAAGAAGGTCATCCAAGATTTTGCAGCCTGCGAAGACGACTTGACGCAGCAATTCCAAGCAGCACGCACGTCCATTCTGCAGATCACGCAACAGAGCAAGCCGGCAGACGAAGATTTGCAAGCTTTGAATGCGGTAGATGCAATGATGAGTGGAGGTACTGCGATAGAGCCCATCAATGTCGAAGAAGAGGCGAATGGAGATGCTATGGAAGCTGCACGAGTGCAGCAGATCCAAAGTTCGCTATCTGCTTGCGTAGCATCTTTGGCACCAGAAAGGGAACGATCACGATCGAGAGGGCGGGACGAACAGACAGTTCAGCCTGCCATCAAAAATCAGAAGGTGGATTTACCCTAGGCAGATGCGGAAAGTGGCCGACGGTGCAGTCAGTTCCAACTGAGCGCGATCGGTGCCGTACCCTGCGATTCCTTTCATGTGTAGGAACTTGCGAGCACAGTCTTGAGGGACAGACTGATGACAAGCGACGACTGCACAGTGACAGATATGACTGGGAGCTGTTGGAAGACCAGGACAGGTTGAGCAACCCTATAGGGCAACTATACCATTAACAAACGCTATAGTGACAAATCCCTTGTTTTGCAATAACCACCCAAGCTGCTCAGCATGATTGGTCGCTCTTGACATAGTCCAAAAGCACTTTATAGCTATACTTATAAGCCTAGAGCCATTGAACATTTACATGTTGGCCAGGGGTGTTTTGCAGCATGTGGGAGCTAGAAATAGCAAATTTGAAGACAAATATCAATATATTTAATATGCACAGGCAAAAAGACATAAAGTCTATGTATATTATGTAAACATACTGTTTTTCATCCGTGTTACCACCAATTTCTATAGAAATAGGTGGTAAAACTTTATATATTGAATCCGTCAGGCGAAAAAAAGTTCACACACACACTTGTTTTTTCACGCTTCGAACGCATGTGGTCCAGCCCATCTTAGGCAAACGCTCATTGTACACTTTTCTAAAACCCTCGTAGAAACTGTCCAGGGGTGGCTATTGACCACCATACGTTTGATCCGTCCTACGAAATCTTCGTTTAGGTAGTTGGACCAGTGCCTCGCATTGCCATATACTGAGCAGAAATCAAAAATCCTTAGTGCATGCAACACAAAAGATATATAGCAAGGATATCCAGCAAAAAAAATCATCCAGATTTTGTGCATATAAGTGTCAAATGTTCTGCTTGGTGTAGTTTTGGTCTGATTTCCCACAGCAGTACTTCCTCATCGATGGCCTTCCTCGCCAAGCCTTATTGGATCAAGTAGCGTTTGATTCACAAAAGAGTTGTCTAATCATAAGAGCTTCAACTCACTTCAGCTTAGATACGGTCATAAGCACTTCTGTAAGTCATGTAGGCTTCTTCCAGGACCACTTGAACTGCGAAAGGGTCTTGAGGATCGACATCTAGCCGCCGCCTCAAAAAAAAACTCCGTCCAAAATATATATCTAAATATACATATTGGCCATGTACAGCCAACAGTTGGAGACAAACATATTCATTATAATGCTGGCCAAGGGTCCCATATGCAGCAAAAATTGCATACATTTCCGTCAGGCCCAAGAACGTGAGCAGAACATCCCTTGGCAACATAGGCCATGCCAATAATAATCAGTTTCTCGCAAAAGGAAATATAAGGACATGCAAGCTAACACGATGCAACCGAGTTTCCGTGTTTGATCATCATTTGCATCAAGTTTCTGAATTGCAACTTCGGCCATCCAGTAAGTCATCAATCGAGCGGCTGCAGCTTTCAAAACCTGGGTTTTTTTTCAAGCTGTGATTTATGACCAAATCTAATGTTGAAGCCAAGGACCGTTTTTTACATGTTGCCTCAAATGTAGCAAAGCAACCTTTTGGCTGATAGAAGGATACTCTGACTTTTTTGCAGGCATCAATTTCTTGGTGGTGAACAACTTATCCGACGCCCTCGTTTTGATAGCAGTTTCTGAGCAATATGTTTTGTAGGAAGTCTTCAGTTCCAGCAGCTTTTGCTCTCTTGATTGACCATTCCTGAGTATAGAGCGCCCCTTCCCAAGATAAATTTCAACATCAGCAGTTTTAAAACAGCAATTGTGTTTGACAAGTTTCTCAGGCGTGCTCCAAAGAATCAAAGCCGACAAAATGCAATCCACCGTGAGGGCAAGGTCAAAAATATGCATGATGTCCGGCATGATTCCTGGCAAAAACTTTGTACACCAGTAAGTGTAAACACACAAAAAATGCATTGGCAATTTGAAAACGCAAACCAAGAGTCTCCACAAGCTGAATCCAGCTATGCGAGTAAGAGCAGTGTCCCCATGTATGTCTATGAAGTCCTCCGTGCTGGTCAGCCTAGGATCGATGCACAACATGCACGTACTAGAGTCTGAAAGTCAATCTAGACGTACACACACACACACACGCACACTCTGAATGTTGGTTAGGAACGTGCGGCGGTGCGTGGCATTATGACCAAAATTTGTGAACAACATGCCAGGATCATCCGATCTTTTCTCAGCATGGCAATAGTGGCAGCATTCGATGTGGGCATAGGATCCTTGCAAAGAGAATGTTTTGTGAGAAATTACGTCATTCAAACAGCCCTTCACAAAATAAATTTGCATGATCATTGAATGCCAAGTAGCGTTTCAGTTTGAATATCTTCTTTAAATACTCCTGGTCTGCCTGTACTCCGGCAAAGCATCCAATTAATGGAGGGCCCCGAGGTAGCAAAAATGTCCCTGCAACAGACCACCGCTCTGGCATGTAGTCCGGGGAAAATCGAAAGCCCCATGGGTCGAGGTGAGGGTAGACTCCAGTGCCTTATTGTCAATTGAGTAAATGTCAAGCAGTAAAAAACATATCAAATTCTGAGGACCCAACTCAAAACACCAAAGCTCCACTCAAGGACTTCAAGAACATGATCTCTTGTGATGTCAGGGTCCACGTAGTGGGTAGAAAAGCAACATAGCCTTGGCATGGGGCTGAAATTGAAGCAAGTCAGGATAAATAAGTTTGACCAAATTCAGATAAGTGGCAGGAACCGTGAGTCCATCGTCGCACTTGATGGACAAGCAGCAGGAATAAGCGAAATGATTTCATAGTTTTCCCCTCCTGAGCAAATCAGCTTACTCGTATATATAACTGATTGTGTTATATTGACTAAACAGGAAGCATATAGAAAAAAACGGTCCTTGGCATTCAGCACCGTCGCCATAGATGCGGAAAGGATATATGGTGTTCAAGTCATTCGGCAACTGCAAGCACAACAAGTTCACAATTCAGATAATTCATGTTAAGACCATGGGATGTGAATGGCCTCGCCCCAATCTCGGAGAAGATCGTCGGCCAAATCGCCATGGTATCTCCAGAATTCAGTCAGGTCCTCAAGTTTTAGTCAAGAAGCACATCAATATGTGGCATGCAGATCTCAACATAATCAAATTGATCAAGAATTAAAGGTCCTTTTCTTCCCCCAACATATGCAACATGCCCGCTTTGGCCAGTGATGCGAAGATATCGTGGGGCAGCAATATCGAAATATCAATGAATCGGGACTCTGGATTCTTCACATGTGGCTCAGATATCCTTAGTCAGAAAATGAGCCCAAACGACTCAGCTGAAAAAAGATGAACAAGATATTCTGACGTGTTGGCTTCATCATGATTCGAAACAAGGTGCTTGAAAAAGTTGCATGGCATCACATTCCTCCATCGCTGCTTGCAAGCCCAGGCGTTGAGACGGCCATGAAGGTTCCAACCGTGTGAGTCTTGGAATGAATCAGCTAGAGTCAGCAAAGACTCCCTTGGTATAGTGTTCAGGTTGGTGACGTTCAACATGAACAAACATTCAGTCGACTTTAAAGTGCAAACAGGCAGCGGGGCTAAGAAAGATGGCATCTTCAATAATTTCTGTGTAATACTGCTGATAGCCTCGATGCTAGCCTGGAAACACATCATCAATCAATTATTCAAGTATACTTGCAACCAAAGATTTTTCCCAGCCTTCCCATTAGTCAACAGCTGAAAGATCTCTTGGACAAGCTCCGATGCAGCTGTGCCAGCCTGCATGGCCGAGGATATTCTTGTGCTGCATGATCACTTGTGGTGCAGATCGAGATCGCAACTTTTTTCTTTGCGTTTCTTGCCACAAATGGAATAAGATCCATGTGCCTGTTTTAGGCAATACAGAGTGAGTCCACACGGCTAAACCCATGGGGATCTAAGCATTTCCCAGATCCAGGGGCAATGAACTTCCATCAAGTTTCTTTTAAAAAAATCCACTCTGACCTAAACTAAGTCGATGTATAAGGATGGCAAAGTGTTACTGTAGCTCGCGTTTACATCTTTACTATATATATAAAAATTATGTGATCCAATTTTCCAATATTATTGGCCCTGAACCTGCAGCCAGAAACCCCCCCAATCAGCCATGATATTGTCCACTCAGTAAAAGGCTCAAAGTTAGCAGGCTCTACTGTTGCCAGTCCTGGTCACATCAGGTAAATTCGATAGCTTTGATTTGAGAAACAAGAAACAACAGTATCTCCTCATCAGCGAACTCCTCTTCTTCTTCTTTCACTTTCCTCTTCTTGCCCTTATCCTCCTTTTTGGTTTTTTTTTCGGAGGCTTTCCGCTTCCCTTAGCAGTAAATCAACATGGAAACACACAGGTGAACCCCCTACTAAAAATGTAAGCTCCAGGCTCGCTTCTGCCTTTCTGACCACCGCTTTTGCGGTTTCCAGCAGGGATTCAGCAACCTGGCAGTTGAAGGAGTGGCGGGGTGTAGAGGATTAGAAGTTATTGGAAATTTGAAGTCGCCTCAAAATTTGACTGTTCATTTTCCTTGCGGGTGATGATTTCTTCTGGGGCAGCTCCATCAAAAAGAAGTTGGTCCAGCCTCAAAACACCACCCCCTAGAAAAATACATATCCAATTCATGCATCATACAGACTTGACATGTGGCTTAATTTAGAACTTGATTTCTGAGTAGAAGGCTCATCGGCAAAGGTTTTCAGCCACGATCGCCAACTCGAAATTTCATCGATGGTCCCCTGGGCGAAAAAAAGAACATCAATTACGAACGTATAACATCGAATTCACAAGGTATCAATTGAATGCCTGCATTCCAGCCATCCCTTGAAGTCCACCAGCAGTTGCAGTCAACTTGCTATAGAGGGTTTTCACCCTTAGCACCAAATCAAATTCACTAAATGTCCGAATGTGAAGTAGATCCACTAGGATGGAACAGTCAAACTAAGGATGCGGCAATTTGACACTGTTCTCAGCAGCTTTCCTAGATTCTTCTTCTTTTGTTTTTCCCTCCAACGCCAGAAACGGTACTGTATTATATATCATAAGCTTGATGAAATTCAATTTGAAGCTGAAGTATTTTAAGACACTCTTTGTACAGTCCTTCTTCTCCTTCTTATCCTTCTTTTCTTTCGGGTCTTTCTCTGACATTGTTGCAAAGGGGGCAGGGGTTTTCATCACCTCAAGAGCTTCCCCCAACGCGCTCATATTGGTTTTGTTGGCGTCGACCTTTTCCTTCCTGACGACACTTTGGGATCCTGAACTCGAGTGACCGTCCTTGAACTGGTTTCCAACGAAGATTTTGTACAGCCTGGCTTCTTTGTTGTCTTTCATCTTAGCAGTATCAAGATTTCGACGTTGCTTAAAAAAAGGGAAAAAACATAAACACACACGAATGAATATTTACCACATTATACTGAGCTCACCACGTGCCTCATCGGGTTTGGTCGACCAGGTTGACCTGAATATGCAGGGATTCCAACATGAAGTGTACCAATGAAGTGGCATATGATAAGCTTCCCACTGCTGATGACGCTTTCCAAAAAGGCTTTGCCCTCTTCGGTCCAATATTTCTCTCGCCACTCATAAAGCGGTTTCTCTTCGTAAAGAGCTTCTTTGGACCGCGTTGATTGCCTCATTCATTTTTGTTTTTTTTACAAGACCAAACCTCATCAAAACACAACATGTGCTACTAGTAAACATAAGGCCCAGACTCAGTGAATCGCGCCTCCACCTCCACTGATCCCCTAGCAGCTTGAAGCTACAATGTAGGGAAGAGATCCAATAGAAAAAAACATGAATAATAATGATATGTTGTATATACGTAAGCTCCCTGCATGGTTTCATCACAGATGAATTCCTTAAGCAGATCGAACCTGAAAGGCAAAACAACATATATGCATGTGTGGCCACTAAGGTTTGATTCTGAGACCGATGCTTCTTGCTCGACCCAGCCGCTGCATGAAACTTGGCAAGGAGACCAGGGGAAATTCCTGGCAAACAAGTGGTGGGACATTTGGATATAGTTTGAACAAGTGGTGGGACATTTGGATATAGTTTGAAAAAAAACTTATGATTTTTTTAAGTCCTGAATTTTCAGGGTCTTTTTCAGCTTGTGCCATTTTGCGATCCAATGCAGCATACCACATCCTTCGCTCCTGCCACACTAGCTTTGTGCAAATCACATGCATAGGTCATAGATGTAAGGTTGTACATGTAATATTCATCGTCATTTTCTCCATACACACATATATGCAAATGTTATATGATAGTTGTCCTCCACTGGAATTTCGCTTGGTGAGCTCAACGCTTTTACTTTAGCCTTCGTAGACTCACTCAATTCTTTGGCCTGCATGACTGCAGCACACCAGTACATGTATATAATGATTAATATGCGAAGAATCGCCGTCATGATGCAGATGTGCATGTATTCAGATTTTTCATTTGCTAAGATCCCCACGCGTTGAAGCTTGCCATCGGGGCCCCTCACAGCAAGACCCCGGATTTGTTCCGGCCCTGGTCCATCAGCATAGACGGACTGCAAAGTCAACGATCGCCTTAAAGTAGCGTTGGCTTCCTGACAGGCATATATGATGTTGGTGTAAGTGCTATTAACATATACACTGCTATACAAACTGTTCAAAACAACAAAGCAGCCAGTAATAGGGTCCTGAACCATGTCCTCTTTGGCTTGTTCCTGTGGATCTTTGTTTTCTTCATCTTCTTCTCCGTTTTGTTCTTCCCATTGATCCCATTGCTCCTCACCTTCCCAGTCTTCCCATGCTTTCTTATCTTGCTCATTTTTTTCTTCATTGTATTCATCACGTCCATCCCACCCATATGTGGAATATTCATCCATCATCTTTTCAAGGTCCTTTTCCAATTCGTCAGCGTTGGGCTCCTCAGATTTTCGAAGCCTTTTCCTTTCAATCTCACTCTTCTCAGCTGGTGCCCGCTTTTTCTCATCAGCGGGGACTTCAGTCTTTTCCACGTTCTTTCCTTTTCCATTCATTCCTTTCTCTGTTTGATCTCCATCTTTTCCTCCCTTCTTTCCTTTTCCTTTTGCGCCCTTCTCCAAAGGGCTTTTTCCAGCCTTACCACCTTTTTCAGTCTTATCAGCATCATCTTTCTTTGCAGCTTTGCCACCTTTGGCACCAGCATCCTCCTTAAGGCTGTCGCTTTCTTTTCCTCCCTTCTTTCCTTTTCCTTCATTCTTTCCTTTTGAGCCCTTCTCCAAAGAGCCCTTTCCAGCCTTACCGCCTTTTTCAATCTTGTCTTCAGCAGTTCCTTTCTTTCCAGCTTTGCCACCTTTGGCACCGGCATCATCCTTAACGGTCCCTTCTTTTCCTCCCTTCTTTCCCTTTCCGTCATTCTTTCCTTTTGAGCCCTTCTCCAAAGAGCCCTTTCCAGCCTTACCGCCTTTTTCAATCTTGTCAGCAGTTCCTTTCTTTCCAGCTTTGCCACCTTTGGCACCAGCATCCTCCTTGTTGTCTTTGCTTTCTTTTCCTCCCTTCTTTCCTTTTCCTTCAGTCTTTCCTTTTGCTTTTCCTTCATTCTTTCCTTTTGCTTTTCCTCCGTTCTTTCCTTCATTATTTCCATCGCCCTTTCCTTTTCCGGTTTTACCTTCTCTGCTTTTGGCCCCATCACCTTTTCCACTCTTGCTTCCTTTGACTGCCTTTGGCTCACCACCTTTCGTGTTCTTTCCAGCAGCCTTTCCTGTCTTGCTGCCTTTGCATGGCTTCTCTTCTTCTTTTTCTTCATCGCCGATCTCTTCATCTGGGTCCAGAGCACTCTCCTCGCTTTCCTCATCTTCTTCGGTGTCATCTACAGTGTCACCATTTTCGTTTTCGTTTGGCCAACGGCCTTCAACCCAAGGCTCACCATTCTCATTCTCGGATTCTTGTCCTCCGGATCCTGGCAGTCGATTGATCTATGTATATATATAGTTTTATTCTATATATATCTGAACTATTTCTCTAGACTCTATAACTATATATAATATATATCATGTAGATGACCCACCTAAATATATATATATATATAGATCTGCATCTCGATCTAAATCCATTTCTATAAAAATCCCATCATTAAAAACTCTCGATTGATAAGTCTACATGCAATGTGCTAAACAAGCAAAGCTTACCTTGGATATTCTCCAGAAATGATGTCATCCCCACATAGGTCACCGGGCCCCACTTGATCCGTTCATCCGTTTCTGATTTGATCGAGCCACTTTTGCGTAGAGCACCTGCAAGCAAACAATGATAATTTGCAACGATTGCACTAACTCAGGATTGGTCATGCCTGGACGAGCTGCTTTAGGCGCCATGTGTGGTGCACCTGGGGCCATGGGCAGGCGACGATATATATATATATATAAATATGTAGTATATGAGATGTATACATATATAAGGATTATATATATATATATCTATGATGGTCAATGTTGTTACTCGTTTATATGTATGTATAGATCTAAATCTTTTATAAATCGACTATATATATACAACTCGACTATATATAAATGAATATATATACAATATAGTCAAACTGTGAAATAGGCGTGAACTATATATGAATAGGTGAACTACCGTGAAATTGCGTGAATACTACCGTGAAATAGGCGTGAACTACCGTGAAATTGGCGTGAACTACCGTGAAATTGGCGTGAACTACCGTGAAATTGGCGTGAAATAGCGTGAACTTTTCCATGGAAATCTACCGTGAAATTACGTGAATTACCGTGAAATAGGCGTGAATTACCGTGAAATAGGCGTGAACTATGCCGTGAAATTGGCGTGAAATAGGCGTGAACTACCGTGAAATTGGCGTGAACTACCGTGAACTGCCGTGAATGCAGCCATATATATCCATGAAATAGACGTGAACCATAGTGAAGGAAGGATAGAAATTTGTGTTTTTTTTGAACCCCCCCTTTCACGGCCTTTCACGCAAGTTCACGGCCAAACCCTTGTCTATAGGGTTGCGTTCACGCAAGTTCACGGGTGGTTCACGGATGATTTTTTGAGATTTTTTTTTCTGAAATATATGTGACTCACACAAAAACCTGATTTCACCACAATATGTCTTTGCTTTCACGCAGTCAAACGGTTTAAGGCACAGGCTTAACACCAGAAATTCAATATGGCACCCACCCTGAAAAACCAATTGAGCCAGAAGCAGCCAGGAGCGTGAATACATGTTTTCATGAAGCATACATGATGTGAATTCTTTTTGGGATTTGTTGTAGATCTTGGATTTTTCAAACTAACAATTGGCGCATCGGCTAAACCCTTCGCACACCCTTATCATCTTTTTACCTTTTTCAATCTAATACGTCCTGCAGACCACTGTCATCGGACTCAGGTTGGTCGTCCCAAAACACAAGGCCTCCATCCTTAGACAATCGCAAATATGTATATCTTATACGCAAATAAACTGAAGGATTTAAGATGACTGAAGTGTTGAACATATAGCCAAGTCTCTTCCTCCACATGCAACCTTTGTGGCTTGTGCTGCAAAAGCAGCTCTGCCACCTTTACCCCCAGTCCGTGGGGGTACGATTGAGTAGCTCGAAGATCACCTCATTTGACTTATAATAGAAAAGAGGATTTGTGAATCTTCTTTGAGTATACCCACCTATACCTGAGCTAGGTACGCCCGCCAGTAACTCGTGTTCGGCCTCGCTTGTCCTCGCAAACAAGCACAAGCAATCAATGAAAACGTATTGTTCTAAACCAAAAAGATAATAGGGTCCTTATATCTGCGGACGATCTTGATGGATTTGTTTTCCTGCAGTTCCAAAAGCCTCAAGCGACGTACTGGGTCCATCGGCTGTCCAAGCTCCTTCAACCATGGGCAGTTGGTCATGATGGAGACTCTCTTCCTCAGCGCACGTTGGGTACAATCGCATTAACACAAACAAACAAAACCAACATACACACACACACACACATATATGTATATTTAATAAAAGAATTAAACATTATAAATGTGCATAAGCTTACAAGATGTCAAAATTGATTTTAGTTGTTTATATAGATCAGTTTGGCATCTTGATTGCATGCGTACATACTCCCTTTGCAGACACATCAGAATGTTTTTGTCGTCATATAGACTATACGTTCAATTGAGTAGTCGCATTCAACCAAGTTTCTCCGACGGAGCTCCGTACTGACCCAACGGTATACTAACCTCGAACACATTCCACCTCCGTAGGAATCGTCGAACAGGTCTGTAAGTCCACAATAGCGAAGTCATTGGTTGTTCCACAGCGAAGTAGCAAGACTTTCGGACGAGGTACTCTAACAAGTAAACCAGTCTTCTTGCAATGCGGTTGGCCTCCCTCACCTTTTTGTACCGCAAAGCACCCCTAGGGTTAAGACCCGATCGAAATGTAGAACCACGACTCAACCAAATCCAGCTACTACAAGGGGGCGCAAACCAAGCAAGACCATGCTTGGCCATATGCCGTAAGCCTTGTAAGGTAATCAAAAACCCCCATGTTGATAACCAATCGAGATGTCTACTGTCACGTATATCCCTGCAAATCACAGGAATCCCAGCGTACCATATTGCCCGGCTTAGATTGTGATCGCCTGCAAAATCCTCCTGGAAGAAGGTAGCTTCACCGTCACTCACTTCCCCAAAACTAGCCACCAATGTGCTGAGAACCACTGCTAAAGCTGAAAATTTCATCTTCCTAGGATCGAGGAAGTTGCAGACGAAATGATATGAAAACAGATCATCAATAAATGTTTAAACTTCAAATCCGATCCATTGATATATATATATATATACACAAATATATATATATATATATATATTATGTCTATTGTATACACACACACACGCATTCGCGACTTACTTCTTTATTCCAAGTATCCACTTAAGGTTGAGGTTGAGGTTGAGGCCTCCTGACCTCTGCTTTTGGCCTCAAAAGGTCCCTGGCGGTGTGTCTTTTCGCCTCAATATAAACTGCAAATACAAGACAGAACATTTTACAGTTTTTTGATTTTTTGTAAGTCAGCGACAGCGGGCGCTTTTGCCTCCTAGGAATTCGAATCCAAAACAAACTAAGAAACACATTCAATACGGTCACACATTGTCAACAACTTCAAGTCACCGACCACAACGGGAGATTGAGATGATTCCGCAGCTTCTGCTACCTAGGTATGTATTCTTGAAACTATTGTCAAACAACGGACCGCATCACTTCAATCAAATTTTAAGGCACCAACCGGAGGTTTTTCTGCAAGTTCGTCAGCAGGCGTTTCAGGCTGGACTGCCTCACTGATCATGGATGGTCATGATGTAGACTTGAGATGAAAGGTTGAACCAAATGCACCTGATCTTCCAAAGCCCTGTAGATCGGACGCCCCTATACCAGGGCTTGCAATGACAAAACTTCAAAACAGCCAGAGGAACAATAAACTCCAGTCCTTCTCAGTAAAAGCTTCAAGTGGAGGTTCGAAGAAGCAAGTATGTGGCGATGCCTCACACGACATGGAATCTTTGTTGAAAACGGATCATATTTTAACAACTCCACATTTGCAAATAATAAGTCCACCTTTGGTAGCTGGAATTGCCGCCGTGCAAAATCTCCAATGATAGCCTCGGAAATTGAAATACTGAAGCTGCACAAATACACACGCACACATATATATGTATTTATATTCACTTCACTATACGGTTCACATAAGGACACCACTTCTTCTTCCAATGGCTGCCCTTCGTAACCTACTTGGACACTTTCACTCTCGACCTGAAACTGTCTTAAAAGATTGAACCTGAAACAATATAAGTTAACATCCATTTACATAATTTACTTTGAGCTACACGCCCTTACAGGTGGAGGTGTGATGGGCTTGGCCTTTCAAATCCAAATGCAAACCATTTTGGGCGCAAGAAAACACATACAGTAAATCTGAGGCCGCTACCTTTGACGGACGGATGACAAGTTGACGGGCTGGCCCCTGACAGAATTGCAGCGGCCATCACGGACAAGAAATACATCATGGTAAGATTGAGGGCTTGACCACTGTGGGACGAATATCCTGGCCAATCAGGTAATGAATGCAAGGTTTCTAACAAGAAGTGCACATATACAAATTCAAACCCTGTAAAGTTAAGTTGGAAAATTCAATCGTATTTGCACTGGTGCAAGTGGGAAATCCATGGGAAAAACATGAAATAACATCAGCAACAATGAACACATCAAGATAAAACACCATTCCTGCCTGCGATGGTGCAGCTGGGAGCTCAAGATTTTCAGCCTCCGAATCCCCATCCCAATCTCACAAACCGTAAAACACAAACAAATCAAGAAACATGACTTCAGCTGCCTGACCAACGTAGGGATTTTTGGCCTAAGGTTTCGAGAAAACAAATATACATGGCATGCACGTTCAAAAACTTTCAATGGACATTGCATTCCTTTTCTTTCTTCAATGAAAAAACCGAGGCCACAACCGCGTACTTGTTCTTAGGCCTCATGCATGGCATGACAGCTATATAATCAAAAGGCTGATAGGATTATGATAAGATTTACAGTAATGAAAAGCTGACCTAGGGCAAAGGCGGATCGTGAGTTCTAGGGCCGACTCTGGTGGCACTTTTGCTGCCAGCAGCACTTTCCAAATCCATATGAGCCAAACACTGCAGTCAAAGGTGACAAGAACAACCCAATCAAATTGTGTCACACTTATCAATGACTCAATGACCAGCCTAGGTGTTATATGAGAATTTTCATTTTTTGCTGCACTGCTTGAATCAATTTTGAAATCCCAACACCAAAGCTCTCTTTTTCACCCCAAAGCCCCAAAGCTGCGTCCATACGTTGCCACAACCTAAGATCATTGGATTAACCAATTCTCAAACCGGCGGCGTTTCAGCTCACCAGTAGTCATGGACTTCAAGATCCGCTGGCATGTGTCGGACTGACGCCAGCACTTCTCAAAATCTTGTTTCGGCCCAGCGTACTGTCCTTTGAACAAACGCTTCGCAACCCCATATTCGGTCTCAGCATTCCAGCTAGCAGGTTTTGTCTTCTTTTCCGTAACTTTCTTCTTTTCCTGCTTGCTCTTCTTAACCTGCTTGCGCTTCTTATCCTGCTCCTTCTTCTTGTTGCCCTTTGACTTTGAAGTATTCTTTGCAGGCTTCTTGTAAGGCTTGGTCTTAGTCTTTTGCTTTGCAGCAGCTGGTTTTTTCATTCCTTTATACTTTCCTTCCAACCTTTTCTTGGCAGTCAACTCGCTTTTTTTCATGGGCTCAATTGGCTTCCAGGTCTTCGGTCGTTTCTCCCGCTTTCCTTCTTGCAGCCAATCATCCCAGGTGATTCCCTGCCAAGTCAAGACGAGTATTTAGAGATTGAGTATCAACAGGAACCGATGTCAAAACACTACAAACATGCACCTCTGCCGGACGGCTCCACGTGGCTCCTGTTCCTGTCGATCCTGTGGCTACTTCTGGAGCCTGGCCACATGAAATTTAAATTGCAAACACGACTGAACCTTGGCAACCCCGGCGCCTGTTTGGGTTTAAACCAATAGATCTTCTCCATTATCTTCTGACAAAATGAAGCGCAGAAAAAAACAGTGATATCCAGGAAAATTAACTTCAACAGTATACAGACTCTTTTGAAGATAAAATTGCAGCAAAGATACGGCTTCGAGATCATCTGGATTGTCACCCTCATGATCCTCATGGACGTTGGGTTCCACTGCCTCGAACGAGATGAAACATGTTTGCTGGATGGGTCCGAAAAAACACCTCAACCCTTGGAACATCACAATCATCAAAAGGAAGAACCTATATGCAACTTAAGATTAGGGAATCTAAACTGTGTTCGTGAAATAAAAGTTAGTGACTTAGCCCACCTTGGGAGACCAGGCTCCATCCATCCAATCTTGCCATTCCTTTTCGGTCCATTCCCGATCTAGGAATCGGGTCTCAGATTCATTTTCCACCTGTCGCAAAGACAAGGTTTAAAAAGCATGTATATATGATGTTGAGTTTAGCAACAAAGTATGCCTGCGAGGCAGGAATCTCGGCAGCGTCCTCAAAAGCAAAGTTGTATCCATCACATTAATTTGAAAATGCAAAGGTCACCTTCAAAAACACATCCAGCAAGCTAACCATTGAAAAGCAGTAATCTCTTTATATATTGTTTTTTCAACATGAACGGCTTGAACCACCTCGGCATCTTGTCCAAGCTCAAGCGTGGGTGCACGGAGAAGCTCGTCCCAATACTGCGTGAGGACAAGATAATCACAGAGCAACTTAGCAACTTAGCAACTTCCAAGGCCTCTTGGCCACGTGCAGCACCCTGGCTGTTAACATGAAACAAAAGTCTTTGATGTAAACAAACAGTTGCATCAAAAAGCACCAAAATGAAACAAGTGTATGGCCTGTTGTTTCATTCAAGCATGATGACTTGATCAAAAAGCAAATGTGGAAACTATAATAATGAAAAAGCTTCCATCCTTTGACGCCAATCTCCATTAGATTAGATGAAGATAGCTGCCTCCTCGTCGCAAACAGTGTCGCCAACCGTTTTGCTGGGGTCCTACAGAACTCAAAGATAAAAAGAAATCTCGACTGAACACGTGGATGCCTGACAAAATTGTAAAGATGAAAAAGGAATCTCGACTGGTTGCACGTCCTCGACGTGTTCTTCCTGGCCCTGTCATTGAAACCAATCACAAACAGAATCTGAATCTGTAAACTTCAAATCAAAGCAAAGCTATAATATATACATGCCTGGGACCAAGTAGGATCAGCGATCTCCTGAACGCCACATCAATGATCAAGGTAAAACTTACGAAGTACCAGCATGTTGAATATTTTACAAGTTTTAGTGGCTCTATATATAAAGTGTTTCAAGATTTCACGCTGGAATTAAACCAATGCACCTCTGGAATCTTAGGCTCCATCCACCAAGCACCTTTCATCCATGCCTGACAACACCCAAAATCACCATCGTGCAACATCGCAGCATCGACCTACATGATCAGATTTTTCAAAGAACAACAAACAAGTATACATGTAAAAAAACATGTGGACACATGAAAAACGAATAGCGCCTGATCTTCAGCCAGCTCATCACCGGCTTCCTGGAAAACAAAGCATTGATTCAAAACTTGGACACATGAAAAACGAATAGCGCCTGATCATCAGCCAGCTCAGCGTCACCGGCTTCCTGGAAAATTAAGGCAGTAATTATTCAAAACTTGGACACATGAAAAACGAATAGCGCCTGATCTTCAGCCAGCTCAGCATCACCGGCTTCCTGGGAAACAGAAACATTATTTCAAGACTTGGACACAGGAAAAACAAAAGGCACCTCGCCACATGCCAGCTCAGCATCACCGGCTTCCTGGAAAACAAAGGCAGTACAATTCAAAACTTGGACACATGAAAAACGAATAGCGCCTGATCTTCAGCCAGCTCAGGATCACCGGCTTCCTGGAAAACAAAATCATTAATTCAAGACTTGGACACAGGAAAAACAAAAAGCGCCTCACCACGTGCCAGCTCAGCATCACCGGCCTGGAAAATAAAATCATTAATTCAAGATTTGGACACAGGTTAAAACAAAAAGCGCCTCACCACATGCCAGCTCAGGATCACCGGCTTCCTGGAAAACAAAGGCAGTACAATTCAAAACTTGGACACATGAAAAACGAATAGCGCCTGATCTTC